>OFGI01000074.1_pt1 | contig 99057 bp, 92 predicted proteins | sample 1521751 | NCBI WGS metagenome assembly OFGI01 (sample SAMEA3504115, study PRJEB24116) | mouse gut metagenome | biome: mouse gut; feature: mouse-associated habitat; material: faeces | place: Denmark | collected 2011
CGCCCCTAAAATCCCTACCGCCCTTAACCTCCTTAAAGTCCTACCCCTGCTCCCCACCCATCAAAAAGAGGGTAAAATCCCCACTCTCCGACCCCCACCATCCCCGACACAAAACCGCCGCCACCCACAAACATTCCTAATTCCTCACTCCTAATTCCTAATTCCCCAAACAGGCGGCAAGAGCACATTGACATTCTTAAAATTTTATTTATACCAAGGCTCTATGATGAACCGACACGGTTAAATATCCCGGCACATTTCATATTGTTTCCCGGCTATTGATATTCCGCAATGCTTTAGGAAACCCTCCAAGGTATGACATGGAATTTCCGTATTTATAACCTTCACTATTGGCGATGTCATTGATTGGGCAGCTTGACACATCAGGGCTGTACCGATTCTATTTCTACGGAACTTCTCTTGTACGGCAATTTGGGTAATGTCGCCTGAATATTTATCAAACACGCAATATCCCACAGGGTTACCATCAATAAATGCGCATAAACAAGTCACATCATTACCGGCACGCACTATTGATTCCACTGAATTTTGCCATGATGGCTTGAAATCCCCGATATCTGATAGTCGACTAATCATATCAGCATCGCAGATGTCAATTGTTACTGAATGGTTATTATTCACATGCTTGAGCACCTCCTCTTTATTAGCTCTGAAATAATAAAACTCACGGGTAACATTAAATCCCAATCCCTTGTACACCGAAATAGCCTTGTCATTATGCTGAAGCACTTCCAATACGTATCTCTTTATTCCGGCATTTTTCAGAAAGGGAAGCGAATACTCGAATATACGCGGTGCAAGTCCCATTCCACGATACTCTGGAAGGGTTGCGGTCCCGGTATCGTAAGCAGTGAGACAACCACCCATCATACCCACACCATTGAGAGTGAATGCCGCTATTTCATCTTGATGTGTGAATGCCGCGAATGACAATTTATTGCAGAATCCCCTCCTCTTCAACATGGCGCTCACCTCCGTCCGGCTGAATTTAGTGTCATAATCTGAAAAAGCCTTTTCAAAGGCAATCAGCACACAATCCATGCTGCAATGTTCGAGACTGTCTATACGTGTTATTTCATCCATACAATTAAATGGGTTTAAGTATCAATGAATAAAAGTGTTCAGTAATGATGTTGCCGAGTAAATCGGTTGTATCATATATCGTATGGCTATATGTGAACCCGCATTTTTCAGCAACTCTTTTGGAATTTTGATTCTCATTGCGGAAACATATCCATAACCGTGTTATATCATTTCCCTCCCGGCATTTGTTTATTAATGCTTTGACCGCCTCGGGAATCAATCCCAATCCCCAGTATGGTTTGCCTATCCAATATCCTATTTCGGCATCGCGGTTATTAGGACTATCGTTATTTGTGATTCTGTCAGCCGGCATCAGACCGCAGCATCCTACCGGTTCTCCGCTATCTTTGATTACTACGGCATATACATCCGGTGCGGCAAACACGCTACTGATTATCTCCCTGCTGTAATCTACCGACGGATGTGGAGCCCAGCCTGCTATGGGGCCAACATCCGGATCCGATGCATATTTGAACAACGACTCGGCATCAGTCTCCATCCACGGGCGCAAAATCAGTCGGTCTGTCTCTATAATCATCATTCCAGTATCTGTTTTAACGATTCATCGCAGAATAGCGTAGGCGTGAATTCCACTATTTGATAGTCGGCTATCTGGTTTATTCGAAATGGGTCGTGTGACAATATCTCTTCAGCGGCATTACGGCTGTTTGTCTTCAGCATTATTACTCCTCCCTCGCGTGGCACACGGGGACCGGAGGTGATGCAAATGCCTGATGCGTAACATTCGGCAAGAAAAGCCCTGTGTTCGCCAAGAAATCTATCTACCTCTGTCAGTGGTTTTTTATAAGTAAGAATTGCTATAAACATAATCTGAGTTTTTAATTGGTATGCTTTTTCCTCAATCGGGGGAATAATTTGCGCATTCGTGTTAGACGCGGATGAATGGCGGGAGATGCTACCACACCGCTGACCGCAACTATTATCATGGTCAATCCTGCGATATCCCTAATCGTAAGAACCTCACCGAACACCATGACGCCGAAGAACACAGCCGTCACAGGTTCCAGTGCGCCGAGAATGGCGGTAGGTGTTGATCCGATATATTGTATGGCTGCTGTAGTACACAGAAATGATATTGCCGTAGGGAATATGGCAAGTGCCAGAACGCATCCCCATAAGTACCAGTGCTCGGACGATGGATATTGTACCTCTCCGCTGAGCCAAAGACGTACAGCAAAAAGCGACAGCCCGAACAGCAGTACATAAAACGTCACAGTCAGGGTGGCGACATTGCGTAAGCCGGTTCTGTTTACAGCCACGATGTATATGGCGTATGATAGCGCGGAAGCTATGACCAATACCGTACCGGTGAAACTGAGTGTCACATCTCCGCTCCCCTTATACAGCATGGCTATGCCGCCAAGGACAAGGGCTATACATGCTATGGTCATCAGTGATAGCCGTTCATGGAACATGACTGCCATGATTACCGCAACCATAATCGGATATACAAATAATATTGTTGAAGCTATACCGGCATCCATGTATGTGTAGCTCAAGAATAGCCCCAATGATGAAAATGCCACTACCAAGCCCATTACGATAAGTGTCGATAGGTCACGCACACTTACCTTAAAGCTTCGCCCTCGTGCCATAATCATGATTCCCAATATCGGAATTGCAAACAGATACCTGAAAAACAGCACTGAATCCGCAGTCATGCCTTCCCCGTATAGAGGTAAGGCAAAAAGCGGATTCATACCGTATGTGGCTGCTGCAACTATCCCAAGGATATACCCTTTGGTCTTAGTTCCCATACGTGCTATATACCTTTTCTATTTATTCAGCTTGGCGCCCTTACAACCTTTGACACCGCCACCCATTGAAAATATATTCTGGTCGTAACTGATAGTTTTCATTCCCTGTTCACGCTTGCGTTTCAGCGCGAGTTTTACAAGGCGGTCCATCAACTTGTCAAAGGATATGCCGGTAGCTTCCCACAGATAGAAAGAGAGCGAGCCGGGTATGGTGTTGATTTCGTTGACATATATCTCTCCATTGTCGGCATCCATGATTACATCCACGCGGCTCACGCCATGACACGACAAAACCCTGAATGTCTCACTGGCAAGGAAACGGATACGTTCACTGACTGCTTCGGGCAAATCGGCAGGAATGCGTTTTTGTGATGCCTGCATACCTTTTGCGCCTTTTGAACCGCCCATATATTTATCCTCGTACGACAGGATTTCGCCACTCTTTATCGGCTCCTCGCATACAGATGTCTGATATTCGTCGCAGTCTCCGAGTACCGAGCAGTTTACCTCATGCAGATTTTCCACCATGTGCTCCACTATTATTCGTGTGGAATAGCGTTCGGCATCCTCTACCCGCTCCAGCAATTGTGCGCGGTCCTTAGCTCGTCCGATACCCACGCTGGAACCCAGGTTAGCCGGTTTTACAATTACCGGATACCCTAACGTTGATTCTATCTTATCAATAAGCTCGTCACGTTTGGCAAACCATTGTTTGTCCGTGAACCATACATAGTCCACCACGGGAATATCACATGCCTGGAGTATCATTTTCATGGTTATCTTATCCATGCCGTTGGCGGATGCAAGTACATTACATCCGGCATACGGAATACCGATGGCGTCCAATATTCCTTCAAATGTACCGTCCTCGCCGTATGAGCCATGTAGCACAGGAATCACTACATCTAATTTGGAAACTATTCCATTGCCGAACAACGGACGTTTGCGGGCATACAGATTGTAGTCACCACGAATGGGTTCCATATATACCTCCTTGCACTTAGCCAACAACGCAGGTACATCTCTGTAATTAGCTACATCGAGCAGTGCATCGCCGGTGTACCAGTGTCCCTGTTTCGTAATATATATGGGGGTTACATCATACACCGAGCGGTCTATTGCGCTCATTGCCTGGGATGCTGATATCACAGATATTTCATGTTCGGTGGAACAACCGCCGAAAAATACTCCAATATTCGTTTTCATTATTATATGATAATATGATTTGGTTAATTACTTGAATGTATCGGGAAGATCGTTTTCATAGAGTATGGTATCACCGCTCTTTATGATAGATGTAAGCAGTTGCTGTGCCGCTGTAAACGTAGGCGCTGTATGAACTGTTATATTTGAATCTCCCACACTGTTTATTCCTTCCACTATCGCTTCTCGGTTGTATTCGCCCACCACAATCGCCACATCAGCACAAGTCGCGATTTTGGCGCCAAAAGCACGGTTAAGCTCATATTGACTTTCACCTAACTCTATCATGCCCGGTGTAATCACGTATCTGCGACCGGATTTCATTGATGCGAGTACGTCAAGTGCCATTGCCGAGCCGGTAGGATTGGAGTTGAACGCATCATCTATAATTGTTACGCCACCTGATGTGCGCTTCATGTTCAGTCGATGCTCCACTTGTTCTATCTTTTCTACCGCGTGGCGTATTTTATCCTCTGGTACATTGAGGGACAACGCTACTATTACAGCGGCTATGAGATTTGAGACATTGCATTCACCAACAAGTTTAGTGTGTAGTTTAATGCTGTGTCCCTCCCCTTCAATCACAAATGTGGTTCCGGACTCATCGTAGACTACTTCAGTGGCAACATAAGCTGCGTTGGCACAGTTAGACACTCCATAGCGAATACATTTTACATTATCCACTTTCCTTGATGCCACGAATGGGAAGTCATCATTTACCACAGCCAGACCATCAGCGGGAAGTGCGTCAACAAGTTCGAATTTTGTCCGCTGTACATTCTCTATGCTCTTGAATGACTCGAGATGCTGTGGACCTACTGCCGTCACTATTCCAACTCGGGGATGAACCAAATCGCAGATTTCCTTTATGTCACCGGTTTGCTTTGCACCCATCTCACAAATGAACACCTCTGTGTACGGTTTCATATATTCACGTATGGTACGTATCACACCGAGTGTGGTGTTGAAGCTGCCGGGTGTCATAAGCACATCAAATTTCTCCGACAGTATTCTTTGCAGGTAATGCTTTGTGCTTGTCTTACCATAGCTGCCGGTTATACCGATGACTGTTAAGTCCGGCATGGAATCCAATATCTTGACCGCTTCATTGTAGTATTTCCTGTTTATGGCTTTTTCCAATGGCATGAGCAGATATACTGCGGCTAATGTAACTACATGTGATACACAATAAAGCCCTAATGAAGCTACGGCGGTAAAATATACGGCACGTGGAATATTGGTGTACGCACCGCAGATATATGCCACGGCTATTATAATAGCACTCAGTACCAGCATGGTAGTGTATATGCGTTTCACACGATTTGTCCAGACGAGCGGCTTTTTATATTTTTTACCAATAAGCGTTATTGCGGAACCGGCGGTGAAAATTCCTATTAGCGCCATGGACCAAATCTCGTTGTTGAATGTCACGAAAGAGATTAATAAAACGCACATACCTATCAAGCGACTATAGGATGTCGTATCGCCTGATGAGCGCAACCATCTCATGTATCTTTCCGGACGATATGAGTTTTGTTGCATCATCATCAAATCACGCGCTAACTCTGCCAAGAGGTTGCATACGCTCAATAATGTTACGAATATAAACGTACAGATTAAAACGGTATTCATGTCTTTTTATATATCATTTAGCTGACAAGAAACTGCTCAGTACGGCAGCAAATTGTCGTGGATTATCTAAAAAACTATAATGTCCACATGCCGGGAAACTTACTAATCCTGCATCCGGAATCAAGCGTTCCATTATTTTTGCATCTTTCAAAGGTGTCGCTGTATCATTGTCTCCCCAGATTAGGAGTGTCGGGGCTTTGATTTGCGGCATCACACTTTTCAAGTCCTCGTTGACTACCTTACTTAATATTGCACGCATTTTGGGCGATGCACTATTATAGTCGGCTGATCCTCGTTTGGCTCTTTGGGCTTCAATCATTGATGCGGCTTTTTCTTTTCCATGAACTATCTGTAGCCACTTTTTCATCAGTTTAAAAGAGTACACCTTTAGATAGTATTTTAGAGGTCGTGCAGGTTTCACTCCTGCGGCATCAACCAATATCAGCTTATCTACTTCATTACGCGATGCATACAGAATACCGACACGACCACCGAACGAATGCCCCAACAGTGCCGGACGTTCTAATCCTAACTGCGTCACCATCTCCTCTATAAGATGGGTGTATTCTTCGACACCCCATACAGAATCAGGTTCCGGTGTCTCTCCGAATCCGGGGAAATCTATATTGTACACAGTATGGGTTGCGGATGCTGTTTTCTCGACAGATGCAAGAGTGGTATGGTTACACCCCCAACCATGCATGATAATCAGAGGATTGCCTGTCCCGGATACTGTATAGTGCAACGGTATGTTATTGATAACAATAGTACGCATGTTCACTACATATTAATATGTGCAAAGTTAAGCATAATAGTTGATACTTTGTCTTGTTTTATGCAGTATGTATGTGGCTTTAATAAATAGGATTGTGTAGTTAAATCTAATTAATATTATTAAATTTAATTGTAATAATCATGAAATCCGGTTTAGAATAAGTAGTTTAGCTTTTCTTAAACATTCGCATCATATCTGATGTGGGAAATTATCGCACAATGAAAAAGATTTGCTGTTGTATTCTTATCGCTTTTATATGGGTATCTATTAATGCTGATACGCATCATTTATTACCGAAGCCACAAATCAGCCACTTCATGAAAGATTCGTGCTTTGCATTAAATCGTGCTATAGCATTAGACATTCCGTATATAGGAGACAATGACCCGGCGGTTGATGAGGAGCTTGATAAATTGATAAATTATCATGGCGGTTCAGTAGATTCATCATCTGATATATTGATACGGGTATCACTTGACACTGTTGTGAATGCTGAATTTCAAGATGAAGCATATAACCTGAATATAAGACCTCAGTCAATCGACATTAAGGCATCGACCCTAAGAGGTGCGTATTGGGCGGTACAGACGTTGTGGCAACTTGCCGAAGACAATTCATTATCTGTCAATTGTGGAGAGATAACCGACTGGGCTGCTTTTAGAGTCCGGGGATACACCCATGATGTCGGTCGCGGATTTATCGAATTTTCTGAACTAAAGAATCAGATAGATAAATTATCCCGATATAAAATCAATACATTTCATTGGCACCTTACTGAAAATCAGGGTTGGAGAATTGAAAGCAGGATTTTCCCGCAATTAGTGGCTGACGAAAGTTTCACTCGTTTACATGGTAAATATTACACCATAGAACAGGCAAAGGAATTAGTCTGGTATGCTAACAGACATGGCATGACTGTGATTCCGGAAATAGATATGCCGGGACATAGCCAAGCGTTCCGCAATGCCATGGGGCATAGCATGCTTACTCCGGAGGGATTGGATGAGATGAAACAAATAATGACCGAAGCTTGCGAAACGTTTGCAGAAACACCGTGGATGCATATTGGTACGGATGAGTTGAGAACTGAAGATCGCGGTACGCTTGATTGGACTTCGTTTGTGCCGGAAATGGTATCACATATACGTAGCAAGGGCAAAAAGGTGGTGTCTTGGAATCCAGGTTACTCGTACTCTCCGGCAGATATTGACATGATACACATGTGGAGCAGTTCCGGACGACCCATTGCGGGGGTTCCTACCATAGATTCACGATATCATTATGCCAATCATTTCGATAATTATGCTGATATTGTGAGCTTATATAAATGTAATATTGCTGAACAGGAGAAAGGTAGTAACCAATACGCAGGAGTGATAGTGTCATTTTGGAATGACCGTTATCTACCCTCCGACGATGCCATCATCAGACAGAATAGTCTTTATTCATCAATGCTCGCTATTGCGGAACGGGCGTGGCTTGGTGGCGGAGATGGTTATTTCCCCAAGGTTGGAACCATATTAAAGGAATCTGATACGGATTTTTTTGATTGGGAGAACCGATTCCTTTATCATAAGGCACATTACTTAAATAATGAACCGATAGCATACGTTAGACAGGCAAATGTCAAATGGCGTATTACCGATGCATTCCCTAATCACGGAAATCTTACGGCTTCGTTCCCTCCTGAGACATCAGGCATTGACGATTCGTATATATACAATGGTGAAGTCTATGGAGTTGCCGACGCTTTAGGTGCCGGAGTCTATCTAAGGCATGTTTGGGGAACATTGGTTCCCGGATTCTATAATAATCCGCAGCCTAATCATACAGCCTACGCATATACCTATGTATATAGCCCGATAGAACAGCCGGCTGGTTTGATGGTCGAATTCCAGAATTACAGTCGTTCCGAATCAGACTTGCCACCGGCTCAAGGCAAGTGGGATTATAAGGAAAGTAAGATATGGCTTAACGATATGGAATTAGTGCCACCGGTATGGGAAAACGTTCACTCTGTAAAAAGCAATGAAATCACGCTCAAAAATGAAAATCTTGCTGCACGTAAGCCAATACCGGTAACCTTGAACAAGGGTTGGAATAAAGTATTTATGAAACTTCCTATAGGTGCATTCTCGCAAAATGAGATACGATTGGTTAAGTGGATGTTCAATTGTGTGTTCACCACTCCTGATGGTCTTGATGCGTTGGATGGTTTAGTCTATTCACCGGATAAGCAAGTCGACAATCAAGGAGACTGATTAGGTATTAATAATTATCTACGGCTATTATTCTGGAACCTAACTGATTGCTTGATTCGGATTCTCGAATTAAACGTATTTGTTATGCGTGACATTTATTCCGGTTGATACTTTTTTGTAATTTTATCCCACAATAACTACAAACTATGCTTATAATAATTCTCATATTGGCAATATTGCTTTGTGCATCAATTCTATTTTATTGGAGAGCAAACCGAAATAATTCTTTAATCAGAGAACAGGTAGCCAGATTCCAAGAAAGATTACAGTTGTCTGAGACTGAGCGACAGCGATTGTATGATGAACTGAATCTGATTAAGAGGGAAAGGGATTCTGCAATTACTGCGAATGCAACTGTGGAAGAGAAATTGCGCCATAGCGAGATTGAAACATCCAGACTACAAAAGCTAATTGATGATCTTAAGGAGTCCCATAACGAGGAACTCAAAAAAAACGAGGAATATCAGAAACAGTTGCTGCAGCAATCAGAAGCCAACTTCCGTCTTATGGCTAATGATATAATGGAACGCCATACAGCGACTATGCGTCAGCAAAATGAGCAACGGCTCGGTGAGATATTGACACCTCTAAAGGAAAACATTGATAAGTTCCGTCATGATGTATCGGAATGTTATTCAGCCGAGGCTCGTGAGCGATTCTCCCTTCAGGAAAAGATAAAGGAATTGATAGAAACGAATAACAATATCGGCCGGGAAGCAAAAGAGCTGACTACGGCACTGCGTGGAAACTCAAAAAAACAGGGCGATTGGGGGGAACTTGTCCTTGAGTCGATATTGGAAAATTCCGGATTGCGACGTGGTGAAGAATTTACCGTACAGCAGCAATCTGATGATCTTGGACATGCATTGCGAGATGAGGATGGTCGCGGATTACGCCCTGACGTAGTGGTGCATTACCCGGGGGGGAGAGCTATGGTTATTGATTCCAAGGTGTCTCTGACTGCATTTGTCGATTTTGTAAATTGCGAGGACGCCGGTCTACAGGAACAACATGGTAAGCGTCACCTCCAGTCGGTCATCAAGCATATTAATGAATTGAGTGCAAAGAACTACCAAAATTATGTAGGCACTGAAAAACTTGATTTTGTGATGATGTTCATCCCTAACGAAGCCGCATATTCCGCAGCTATGACCCTCGACCCTACACTCTGGCAAAAAGCTTACGACAAGCGCGTATTGATAGCTTCTCCTACTCAATTGGTGGGATCGTTGAGATTGATAAAACAACTGTGGAGCCACGACCGTCAGACACGTAACGCCATTGAGATAGCTGAAAAGTCCGGTCAAATGTACGACAAGTTTGTGGGATTTTTGACGGATATGGAAAAAATAGAAAAATCTCTCGCGTCAACCCAGTCCGCATACGATAATGCTATGAAAAAGCTATATACGGGTACCGGTAATCTCATCTCACGTGCTGAAAAGCTACGTGAACTCGGCATAAAAACTACAAAAAAGCTGGCGAGCCGGAATCAATCGGATGAAGAGTAGTCACTCAATCTAATGCGTAAACGTTGACGGGCGTAATATATCCGGCTTTTGATAGTTCCCACAGGCAGATTCATGTGTTCAGCGATTTCCGCATATTTGTATCCTGCAAGATGCATGGAGAATGGAACACGATAATCAGCCGAAAATTCATTGATGGCATCGTGAACTTCGTGCATCGTATAAGTATTCTCAGGTGAGCTGTATCCCGAATCCTGTGGCATGTTAAGATGGTATAGGTCATCAGTCGTATCTACCTTAGTCGCGCATCTTACAGCCCTGCGGTAATTGTTTATGAATATATTGCGCATAATAGTAAACACCCACCCTTTGAAGTTCGTATTCTCCATGTATTTATCCTCATTGTCGAGAGCTTTCAGTGTGGTGTCTTGCAACAAATCGTAGGCATCGTCGCGGTTCGATGTAAGTATGAATGCGAAATTCAGCATATTACCCTGTAACGCTAATAACTTATCTTGAAATTTTCTGCTGATCATAATAAATATTGAAAAGATAAAGAATCTACTGTCTCTTTTGAAACCAGAACACTTTAGTTAATGTTTTATGTCAGTAGCATTCAATTGCTGATTTTATGCTTTTCAAAACTTTTTTATAAGATTTTACCTTAAAATTAACAGGTTGTCATGCATTACCGCATTTAATATTGCCTAAAAATGCTTATTACAAAAAAAGTGACTAAATTTGCGCCACAAATACCTATCAGGATTAATGGAGAACCAAGATAAACAAGAACTGCTCGACAAACGCTATTTAAGAATGGCTACTATTTGGGCTGAGAATTCATATTGCCAACGGCGACAGGTCGGCGCGATACTTGTAAGCGGGCAAATGATAATATCCGACGGTTTCAACGGTACGCCTGCCGGATTTGAGAATATTTGCGAAGATGTCAATGGTATAACCAAACCCTATGTCCTGCATGCTGAAGCCAACGCTATATCAAAAGTGGCACGCAGTAACAACTCGTCACAGGGGTCTACTCTATATGTTACGGCATCGCCGTGCCTTGAATGCGCAAAACTGATTATACAGGCTGGTATAGCAAGAGTGGTATATAATGAATTGTATCGTATCACTGATGGAATTGACCTGCTTAAACGTGCAGGGGTGGAATGTGTCCACATTGAAAACCTTTAAGATATATGAATCCTAATTTCAAACGCGCGGGAGTGTGGATTCCCGTGATTATCGCCATAACATTCTGCGCCGGTCTGTGGATAGGCTCACGATTATTCGGCGGTGTGCAAGAAGATGATGTATTTGCTAAAGTGAATCGCATAATGCACTATGTTTCGGCAGAGTATGTCGATGATGTGAATATAGATAGCCTTATAGAGCAATCCATTCCGGATATGATGGCGAAACTTGACCCCCATTCAAGCTACATCTCCGCATCTGATTTCCAATCCGTGAATGATGAATTGGAAGGGTCATTCAGCGGTATCGGCATATCATTCAACATGCTTACCGATACTATAACCGTGCTTGAAGTCATTTCAGGCGGACCTTCTGAGAAGGTAGGGTTGATGCCTGGCGATAGAATCATAACAATCAATGACTCATTGGTTGCCGGACAGAAATGGAGCAACGAACGCGTGATAAAGAATCTACGCGGTCCACGGGACTCAAAAGTAAAATTGGGTATAAAACGAGCTACATCACCAGATTTGCTTACTTATGAGGTTACACGTGGGGATATTCCTATGACTTCCATTGACGCAAGTTATATGCTCGACGACCAAACCGGATACGTAAAAGTGAACAAATTTGGTCGGACTACTTATGCTGAATTTTTGAACTCATTAGTCGACCTCCGTGGGAAAGGAGCAGAGCGTTTTGTGCTTGACTTGCGTGGCAATGGTGGCGGATTTATGGAAATGGCTATATTGATGGCTAATGAGTTTCTACCGGCGGGTAGCCCGATTGTGAGCACACATGGCCGCATACCCTCAGCTGAATCCAGCACTTATGCGGATGGTACCGGAGCATTCCAGCAAGCGGAAGTGGTGATATTGCTTGATGAGTTTTCAGCAAGTGCAAGTGAAATTCTTGCCGGTGCTATCCAGGATAATGACCGTGGACTTATAGTGGGACGGCGGTCATTTGGCAAAGGACTGGTACAACGCCAAATAGAATTGCCTGACAGCAGTGCCATACGTCTTACCACCGCCCGCTACTATACACCATCGGGCCGCTGCATACAGAAAACTTATACACCCGGAAAGTTGGAAAGCTATGGGCTTGAGATTGCGGATCGTTACAATCATGGTGAAGGATTCAGCGCAGATAGTGTGCATCTGGATAAGTCACAAACCTATTATACTATAGGTGGCCGAACCGTTTATGGTGGTGGTGGTATAATGCCGGATGTGTATGTGCCTAACGATACCAGTGGAATTTCCACCTACTATATTAATGTCGCTAATGCCGGTTTGCTTCAGAAATATGCCTTTAATTATGCCGACCGGCATAGAGCAGAACTGAAGAAGGCGTCTGGAGTCAAGGAACTAATGTCCATGCTTCCTTCCGACGACGTTATATTGCAGGATTTTGCTTCATTTGCACAACGAACTGAAAACATACCTCCAAGGTGGTACTACATAAACCTTTCACGCAATCTGATTGTTAGTCAATTGAAAGCTTTGATAGCCCGTGACGCATTGGGAACCTCTGCATTTTATGAGGTAATTAATGGCAGTGATAATTCTGTAAGACGTGCTATGGAAGAATTTCGAAATGGCACAGTGCATATTCCTGTGACCGCTAATGCGACTAAATCAGACCGCTAATATGAAGAAAGAAGATATACGCCGACACGTCAAAGCCCGCAAAACATTGCTTGACAATGCAGAACGTCAAAAAGCTGCGTTAAGTGTATTCCGTAAGTTGGAGAATCTTGCGGCATTTGCCATGAGTGACAGGATACTGATGTACCATTCGCTCCCGGATGAATTGTCGACCTTGGAATTTATTGAGAAATGGCATAATCGCAAACGATTCTTCCTGCCCCGTGTAAATGGTGTGGACTTGGAGATATTACCATACGACCGTACACGTATGCACCTCGGAGCTTTTCGCATTGAGGAGCCAAGTGGAGATGATTGTCAAGATCCTGCCGATATGGAATTGGTTGTGGTACCTGCCGTTGCTTATGATATACATGGTAACCGTGTGGGCAGGGGTAAAGGATATTATGACCGTTTGTTACCTAAAATGCGAGCTTTAAAAATCGGCGTAGCCTACGATTTTCAGATATTTGATGAAATAGATATTGATTCTTTTGATATTCCTGTTGATATGGTTATAACCGAAACGAGGGTATTCAAACGAAAAAACAGATAACCAATTACCTGTATTCAGATACGTTTCCATATATTTGTATCAGTTGGCAAATAGCTTACAAAATTGTACCTTTGTGCCCTGTTAAGGAATAGGTATAATTAAATGGTCTCAATACAGAATCTAAGCGTTGAATTCAGCGCCAAGTCACTTTTTGATAATATTAATTATGTGATAAACCGCAAGGACAAGATAGCCCTTGTGGGTAAGAACGGTGCGGGTAAATCTACCATGCTTAAGATTATAGCCGGACTACAGAAACCAACATCCGGAAATGTAAGCGTACCTCAGGACACGACTATAGGGTATCTCCCCCAGCAAATGGAACTTAATGATTCCCTTACGGTGGTTGAAGAAGTGCGTAAGGCTTTCTCTCATCTGCATGATATGCGTGCACGTCTTGATGATATGAATGCGGAGTTGCTCGAACGTACGGACTATGATTCGGATTCATATCAAAAACTGATAGAGCAGGTGGCTAATCTTACAGAGCACCTTGCGATGGAGGAGAGCGAAAATGGGGAGGCTGAGATGGAAAAAACACTTATCGGACTTGGTTTCACCCGAAATGACTTTAACCGTCCGACGTCGGAGTTCAGTGGCGGATGGCGCATGCGTATTGAGCTTGCCAAACTACTGCTCACACACCCTGATGTACTGTTGCTTGATGAGCCTACGAACCACCTTGACATTGAGTCGATACAATGGTTGGAGCAGTTCCTTGTAACTAAGGCTAATGCCGTAGTGCTTGTGAGCCACGACCGTGCTTTTATAGACAATGTTACAAACAGAACCATTGAGATTTCACTGGGTAAGATATACGACTATTCTGTCAACTATTCAAAATACGTGGTGCTACGCCAGGAGCGTTTGGAACAACAGATGCGTGCTTACCAGAATCAACAGAAACAGATTCAAGACACAGAAGATTTCATAGAGCGTTTCCGTTATAAGGCGACAAAAAGTGTGCAGGTGCAAAGCCGTATAAAGCAGCTTGCTAAATTGGAGCGTATCGAGGTTGATGAAGTAGATACGTCGCATCTGAACTTGAAGTTTCCTCCAGCTCCACGTTCGGGAGACTATCCGGTTATTGCAGATAATGTTGGCAAGAACTATGGTGAACATCAGGTTTTTGACCATGCGACATTTACCATTAAACGTGGTGAAAAGGTAGCGTTTGTCGGTAAGAACGGTGAAGGAAAGTCGACATTGGTAAAATGTATAATGGGCGAAATTCCGTATAGCGGAAATCTGAAGATAGGCCACAATGTAAAGATAGGATACTTTGCGCAGAATCAAGCTCAGTTGCTTGATGGAGAAATTACGGTATTCGATACAATCGACCGGGTGGCAGTAGGAGACATTCGCACCAAGATACGGGATATTTTGGGAGCATTCATGTTTGGAGGAGAGGCGTCGGATAAGAAGGTGAAAGTACTTTCCGGTGGTGAAAAAACTCGCTTGGCAATGATACGGCTACTGTTGGAACCAGTGAATCTGCTTATTCTTGACGAACCGACCAATCACCTTGACATGAAGACCAAGGATATTTTAAAGCAGGCTATAAAGGATTTCAATGGTACGGTAATAGTAGTATCTCATGACCGTGAATTTCTCGACGGGCTTGTAGAAAAAGTATATGAATTTGGTGGAGGTAAGGTTAAGGAATGTCTTGGTGGAATCTATGAATTCCTTGAAAAGAAGAAACTGGCTTCTTTGGCAGAATTGGAACTATCTAAATCGCCCACCGCATCTCAGAAAACAAATAAAGACTCTGAAAAGAAAGCAGAACAAGACTCTACAGATTTCCCTGCATCGACTGGTAAAGCGGCAGCAAAGCTAAGCTACGCAGAACAGAAAGAGCATGACAAGCTTGTGAAACGTGTGCAAAAAAAGGTAACGGATGCCGAAAAAGAAATTGAGAGATTGGAGACTGAAATTGCGTCTGTTGAGACGGAAATAGCGCAAGGTGATTATAATGCTGACTTATATGACCGTCATGCAACTCTGCAGAAACAGTTGGACAACGCCATGAGTATCTGGGAACTGGCTACCATGGAGCTGGAGGAAATGAGCGCTCGGTAATATTGTCACATAGACAAACGCGAATGGCGAGTGTTGCCTAACATTGAAAGTTGGCTGCGTTCAGTATCACGTTTTACATAATACCGTATTATGGAATACAGCATTGCCTGAAATGGCGATAGCATCTCATCAGGATCGTTCCCAAGTATCAATTCTGATGCCAATGCAGTAGCTATTGCTGCCCGTTCCGATTCGGGTAATGATTTGATAGTGTCCACAACGTGCGATGAAATAATGATTGATGTATCCATGTCCTATGGTTATTAGAATTAATTATACTGCAAATATATATAGGTGGGTGTGCGGGATTGTGGGTACATGTTTGTTAATATATCTAAAATAGGAGCCACGCATAATAAAAACAAGTTCCCTAAACCATAGTGTTTAGGGAACTTGATATATTATGATTTATGCTCCGATGTTTCGGAATGCGGTTATTTACTACTTGTCAATTTTATGGTAGCGCTTTTTATGCCGGGGGATGTTGCTGTAAATGTAATAACTCCCGGTTCTTCCGATGTACGTACGATTGATGTGAGCTGTCCATGGAAAAGCGACATTTCCGGGGCTTGGAATGACTCTAATGATGCCGGGTCGCCATTGGCAGCAGCATGATAGCTTCCTTTGCCGGTCACCTTGAATTTAATTTTATTCGTGGCGTCAGGACATAGATTGCCGTTCTTATCCACAACCTTTACATTTATGAATGCCATATCTTTTCCGTCAGCGCTCAACGAGTTGCGGTCGGCGTTCAATTCTATATGGTGCGGTTTTCCGGCCGTGCGGATTTCTTTCTCAGCTGCGATATTGCCATCTTTGTCGTAAGCGACTACTTTTACAGTTCCGGGGGTATATTTAGTGTCCATCCACATCAAACGGTAACGTTTTTGGCGTTCAAAGTTCTTTTGGGCTGTCTCCGTGTAACTGCTGTCGATTCCGATTGATAAATCTTTCTTTCGGCGACCTTGGCTCACTCCATTTATAAACAACTCCGCTTCGGGATAATTAGTATATACAAATATCGGAGTCACCTCCCCTTCCCGACCTGGGAATGTCCAATGGGGAACGATGTGTAATGTTTCCTCATCTTTGTTCCAGTGACTGCGGTAAAGATAATAGCGGTCTTTTGGAATACCTGCGAGGTCAATAATTCCGAAAAGTGAGCTGTGGCTTGGCCAATTCGTATAATAGGGTGTCGGTTCGCCGAGATAGTCAAAACCGGTCCATACGAATTCGCCTATGGCGTACGGCAAATCCTCATGTTGTATGAAGTCATCCTCCGGCAGATTTGACCAGCCACAATGTTCCACATCATATCCGGAACTCTGATGGTCATCATATACTGCCATAGCCTTACGCTCAACAGGGAATTTATAAACTCCACGGGATGAAACAGTCGATGCGGTTTCACTACCCAACACTATTTGTTGCGGCAATTTGCGGTATGCTTCCTGATATTTGAATGGGCGGTAGTTGAATCCGGCGACATCCATTATTGCAGCAAAATTATTGTTCAACACGGCATCGGGGCCATCCATACCTTGGGTAACCGGACGCGTGGGATCCTCGCGGTGACATATATTTTGAAGGAAATAGGCTGTTTTGCAGTCACCTTCGTGCCATTGTTCGGAAACCTCATTTCCGATACACCACATCACCACAGACGGATTATTGCGGTAATGGCGTATAAGATTCACAAGGTCTTTTTCTGCCCATTCATCAAACAATAGGTTGTATCCGTTTTTGCATTTTGGTTTGCGCCACTCATCGAAACTCTCTGCCATAATCATCATGCCCATTTCATCGCAGGCTTTGATAAGTTCAGGGGCAGGCATGTTGTGGGAAGTGCGGATGGCATTACATCCCATATCTTTCAATATGCGTATCTGACGGCGTATGGCTGCGTCGTTTACCGCAGCTCCAAGAGGTCCAAGATCGTGGTGATTGCAGACACCTTTGAACACAGTGCGTTCACCATTCAGATAAAAACCGTCATTGGGGCGTATCTCTATTGACCGAATACCAAATGTGGTGGAATATTCATCTTTTACTTCGGTCCCCTTGCACAACTCTGATATCGCTGTGTACAAGTGAGGCGTGTCGGGACTCCATAGCTCAGGTTTGTCCACTATGAATGATTGCGATTGGATATTTCCGTATTTCAAGTCGGTTATCGGGGTAGACATCTCCCCTACTTTCTTACCGTTGGGATTTAAAATGGTGGTTTTTAGCGTGTATTCCCCATCGGCAGATATCTTTGGCAATTCCACCTCCGTTTTTACGTTGACACGTGCCCACTCTTTATTGACTTCGGGGGTCGTTACGTATGTTCCCCAAACAGGTATATGGGCGTCATCGGTGACAAGCAGATGTACGTTGCGATACAATCCGGCTCCCGGATACCAACGGGACGATTCGGGAAGGTTTTCCAATCGCACAGCAATAGTGTTCTTTTCCCCTTGATTGATTAAATCCGTAATGTCAAAGTAAAAAGAGTTGTATCCATAAGGCCAGTAGCCGGCTTCCTTTCCATTGACATATACACGTGCACGGCTCATGGCACCGTCAAAAATCAGATTTACCCTCTTTCCGTCGGTAAATTCAGGAATTTCCACCTCTGTACGGTACCATCCGGTACCGACAAACGGCAGACCTCCCGTACGTCCGGCATGTTCCATGGCCTCTTTTTGTCCATCTTGGGAAATAGCCACGTTCTGGCGGTCATTATCCCAGCTGAACGGACCGTAGATTGCCCAATCGTGCGGTACGGTCACGGATTGCCAATCAGAGTCGTTGACATCTTTTTTTGCAAATTCTTGACTGTCTTCGCGAGTGAACCGCCATCCCTTATCAAGCAATCTTTCAGTACGGGTTGCGGAACACACCGCCAGCAATCCCCCTAAGAGGAACGCTGTCATGGTAAAGATTCGTTTCATAACATTAATACTATATTTAGATACAAATATACGGATTATAGTTGTATATTTATCATAATGATTCACAATATCAATATAAATCATCACGTTAGAACTGATATGAAAAAGGATTATGCTATCGCGAACCGAGAATGGTTGAAAGCCAAGGCTTCCGAGCCAGGTGTTATACACATAGACAAGGGTATCTGTTATAAAGTAATATCGAGAGGTCGAGCCGATGGACCCAGCCCATCGCGTAACAGTGTTGTAGTCGTGCACTATACGGGAAAAACAATTAATGGAAAGAAGTTCGACAGCAGTCGTGGAGGAGCTCCCCTCGCCTGCCGGTTGCGAGACCTCATACAAGGATGGATTATTGCTCTGCCACACATGCATATAGGTGATAAATGGGAAATATATATCCCTGCAGAAATGGGCTACGGAAAGTTCTCACAGCCTGGAATTCCCGGAGGTTCCACTCTGATATTTGAAATAGAATTGCTTAATATCGGGTAATCGTTATTGCCGATAACGGCTATCGAAATTTACCTTGATAAATGATGTGGCGGTTGTTTGGACCACCATACCTTTGCTGTATAATTTTAAAAAATTACAGCGATGGCACAGCCTATATTTATTTGGAGCTTTATAGTAGGGATATTACTATTTGCTTTTATTATCAGAATCATTCAACGGATTTATTCAAGCAAACGTATTCACCATGCATCGTCACATCATTTATTGGAGATTGGTCGCGAAAGGGATATGTTTCTTGGACCTTGGGAACCGCAGGATGAGGATGATGATTTTGAAGATTTGTAAGTCATGGATAGTTATAGCCATATATCCGTTACTGACAATTATTGCCAATTCTTGTCCGAATATGCATCGTGGATGCTTGGATGCGGAGCTACCTGCATACGAATCGAAAAAAACGTACAACGTATTGCTCAAGCATGGGGCATGGATGCAGATATCTCCATAATGCCGTCACACATTCATTTAACAATCACAGATGTAAACACATCGGATACCACACTTATGGTGATAAAATCGGCACATTGTGGCATAAACTTTGGTATTAATGCCGGATTGAGTCAGCTCAGCTGGACTATTGCAGACTCAAAAATCTCTTTTTGCGAAACTCGAAAACGTTTCCTGAATATCATTAATCAGGCATCTGTCAATGAATGGTTTGTTCTTATTCTTGTGGGTTTGGCTAATGCCGCTTTCTGTAGATTATTTGGTGGCGACCATGTAGCGATGGTGTTGGTTTTAATAGCAACGATTGCCGGTTACCGCTTGAAGCAGATTATGTTATCCGGAGGGTGTGATGTGCGCCTTACCTTTTTGTGTTCAGCATTCTTTTCGTCAGTAATCAGTGCGGGCGGGCATGTATTCGGTCTGGGAAGCACTCCCGAGATTGCAGTGGGGACCAGTGTGTTGTATCTTATTCCGGGCGTACCATACCTTAATGCCGTAAGTGATATGATGGAGCGACACTATCTGTGCGCATTCAGCCGTTTTGCAGATGCGTGCATACTTACCGCATGTCTCTCCATCGGATTATGTGCGGGAATGTTCATGTTGGGTCTGAATTGGTTTTGAGATTATGCTAATGGAAATTTTTGAAGATGGGATGTTTGCGGCTATTGCCGCTATCGGATTTTCAAGTATAAGCAACACGCCCCGTAGGGCGTTCGGATTATGTGCGATAATCGCTGCCACAGGTCATGCCATAAGATTCATACTTACCTCATCCGATTTTTTATCAATGAACATTATAGCTGCAAGTTTTATTGCTGCATTCGCTATCGGTATCCTGGCGGTGCTATGTGCTCCTATGATTAAATGTCCTGCCGAGGTCTGTTTCTTCCCGTCGTTGCTTCCCATGATTCCGGGCATGTATGCCTATCGTACTGTGGAAGCGTTGCTGGCTTGTATGCAGGTACATGAAGAAACTGAATTTATGCATTATCTATACTTGTTTGCATATAACGCTTTTGTCGGATCATCGATAATTATCGCAATGGTCATTGGTGCTACCGTCCCAATATTTTTATTAAAGAGAATTTCGTTTCAAGCCACAAGATAGTATTAACTTTACAATCACAAATATATGTCACAATGGAATTACGACATTTGAGATATTTTGCCAAAGCAGCCGAGACGCTCAATTTTTCTGATGCAGCGAAAATGTTGAATATCGCACAGAGTACGCTATCACAACAGATTAAACAAATTGAGGATGAATTAAATGTTCAACTGTTCCAACGCAGCAGCCATGCTATTGCGTTGACTGAAGCTGGAGAAATATTACTTCCATACGCCATACGCACTATTCATGATGCCGATGCGTGTATTGACCGCATTCATGATTTGAAGCAACTGCTTACCGGAACATTGAATATCGGAGTGACATACTCATTTAGTCCGGTACTTACAGAAACACTACTTGAGTTTATGAAGCGGTATCCACATGTACGGCTTAATATATTTTACAAGCCGATGTCAGAGTTGATGGATATGCTTGAAAACCATGCAGTGGATTTTGTCCTTGCATTCCGTCCTTCGGAACGAAATGACAATATCGAATCCCATACGCTTTTTGACAATCATCTATCGGTTATAGTCAGGGATTCACATCCCCTCGCTTCAAAAAAGAGTGTCGAACTTAATGATTTGTATAAATATGACATGGCTTTGCCGTCTCGTGGTCTACAAGCACGAAATGCTTTTGATGAACAGTTGGCACGCTTTTTTGTGTCTCCTTTGAAAATACGTATTGAGCTCAACGAAGTGAATATACTGCTGAAACTTATAAAGCGGAGTAATTTAGTCACGGTTCTTGCAGAAGCCACCGTTTACAATGAACCCGGAGTGAAAGCGATACCTCTTGTGCTCCCATCGAATGATATGGACGGATGTGTCCACATGCTGAAAAGCTCATACCGCAAGCATTCCGCACTTGAATTCATAAAGATGCTGAAAGAATCTAATGCAGTACGTGAGCGTGTGCGTGATTGGTTCAAATAGTTTATGATAAAATAGCGGTTACAGAATGGGTGTATTGCCTTCCTATGGGCAATATTTTACCATTTTTCAATTCGATTTCCCTCTTATTGAAACTTCTGACTTTTGATTTATGAATTATAAACGAACGATGGATGCGTATAAAGTCCGGTTCCGGCAATTGGGTGCCAATGTTCTTTAATATAACACGTGAAACAGTACACACATCATTCTCTCTAAATATCTTCACATACCCTTCCATAGCTTCAATATATAGAATTTCTGAAAGTGGGATATTCACATTGTTATATTCTTGTTTTACGATTATACTTTGTTTAAGTTCTGACTCTTCTCCACGAATACGTCTCAGCGCACGTGTAAATGCCGTATGAAATCGATTGAAGGAAAATGGTTTATGAAGATAGTCGACGGCATCAAGTTCAAAACCGTCCATAGCATAGTCAAGATAGGCGGTGGTAAAAATGAAACATGTTTCTTTGGGTAGCTGGGACGCTATGGTCAGTCCGGAGATATTGTCCATTTCAATATCGAGAAATACTATAGCCGGTTTCTCCCGTTTAACAACTTCCAAAGCCAATGCCGGATTGGAGTATATAGAAAGGTCTATATCGCCGATTCGCTTGCAGAATTTTGCGATAACATCCAATGCCAGAGGTTCGTCATCGATGGCGACACATTTAATATTGTTGCTCATATCAAGTCAAATCTATGATTAATGACACATCAAACACTCCGTTTTCGTTTATAGTGGTAAGCGAATGTTTTTCGGGGAATAGAGAGCATAGCCTTGCCTTACAGTTTTCAACACCAATTGGAACATCTTTACGAAATTCATCGGCATGTTTCATTATGCTATTATGTGTATGGAATTTTAATAATCCCTCCTTTACATTCAGGGATATATGTATCACGCAATCCTGGCATGTCGATGCCCCGTACTTGAATGCGTTTTCAACAAATGTAAGCATGAGCATAGGTGGAACCTTGAGTGATGCGTCGTCCACACTATATTCCCACTTGATTACAGTATGCTTATTAAGCCGAATGGATTGTAAATCAATGTAATTTTGTATATAGGTGATTTCGTCGCCTAATGACACAAGCTCCTGCTCAATTGTCACATACGTATATCTGAGCAACTCGGAGAATTTTATAAAAGCGTTTTCCGCTTTTTCAGAAGTACCTATTACAAGACTGTATAGAGAATTAAGCGTATTGAATAAGAAATGCGGACTGATTTGAGCCTTGAAAACAGCAAGTTCCGCTTTGTCACGCTGAGCCTCAATTTTTTTCTTCAGGATGAGTTGCTCGTACAATTCTTTTACAAAAGATATAGTAAGTGCATAACCCATTACAAGAGAAAACATCAGCCACAAAGTCACCGATACACCGAAATTACGTACTTTCGTTTGATATTCACTTAGCGATGGTGTGACAAACTCCATATCGGGAAGTGGATATAGCGAAAGAAGATATGTAATGATTACAAGTACCGAAATAATGCTTGCTATCTTGTGATATCTCTTTGAAATCAACAATTTAGGCACATTGATACGCATCACCACAAAATAGCAACCATACAGATATGCACACGAAATAATAGAAAAGAGTGGCCACTGATAGAACCAATGATGTGCCGGTCCCAATGTTACGAGAATAGGAATAAAGACCATACACAGGAATAAATCCAATATCAGGGATGTTTTATTCTCGATTGATTTCATTGTGCAAAGTTAGCTTACGCTTATCTCATCGGCAAATTATGTACAATACGTTTATTTACAAATTTGTGCCGTTTATTTACTGACATTGATAAATGCCGACATTACTTGTATATTTGTAGATTAAATTGATGGACAATGAGATATTTTCTGATTATAAATGCAATATTTGCCATATTTATGTCGTCATGCAACGATAAAAGTCGTATTGATGAACAACAAACATTGATGGAAACATCAAAACAGGAGTTGGCTAATGCTTTGCAGGAGCGAGATGAATTATTAAGCCTTGTAAAGGATATTACCACAAATTTGAATCAGATAAAGCATCTTGAGAATATAGTTACATTTACCGAGTCACAATCATCAGAAAATCCAGCCCAACGTAGCCAGATACTGTCAGATATATCTAAAATGAGGAAAACGTTACAGAAACGTCGGGAACAGTTATCTGAATATGAGTCAAAGCTTCAGGAGTCGTCTAAGAATGCCGGCGATTTAAACGTCATTGTAAATGCGTTACGTCGACAGCTTGATTTACAAGCCGATGAGATGGACAATCTTAGATTCCAACTATTGAATGCCAATGAAAGAATCTGCGTATTGAACAATGAGGTTGACTCGCTCAATATGACAGTAGCCGAAGTTTGCGGAAATCTTGACGCAGTCCAGGCGGCATCAATACGCCTTGAAAACGAAATGAATACTTGTTACTACGTAATAGCATCAAAAAGCCAGCTTAAAGAACATCAAATATTGGAAACCGGTTTCTTGCGTAAATCGAAGTTGCTTAAAGGTGATTTCGACAAAGGGTTCTTTGTCATAGGCGACAAACGCAATCTGACTTCACTTGATTTAAAATCAAAAAAAATAAAAATACGCACTTCCCACCCTGAAGATTCTTACCGAATAATCGAAACTGAAAAACAGAAAACACTTACAATAATCAGTCCTGAAAAATTTTGGAGTTTGACCAACTATCTCGTAATACAGTCGGACTGAAGAATGCAAGTTATGAGAATGCGGCGTGGCGGTTTAACTGTCGCGCCGCGTTTTATTGCCAAATTTATGTTGTCTATTTACGACTCCCTTAAGTATTGTCATAAACCAGATACTTTTGCAGAAATAAATACCATGTCTGATGGGAGTTCGTAACTTAATATTATTGCTGTTATTAGTGTGTATCAGGCCTTTTGCTGCGTTTTCACAGGCTGTTACAGACTCGATATCTGTAGTGCAAAACATAAGAATCAGTGGAGTTGTCCTTGATGAAACCGGCGAACCGGCAATTGGTGCTAACGTAACTCAGAGTGACAATTTGAAAAACGCCACAAGTACTGATATTCACGGGCGTTTCATATTGCCAGTAACAGATTTACCTGCGAGATTAAAGATATCCTACGTTGGTACAAATACAAAAGTCATAAAGGTTACATCTGATAATATTAATGATTTAAAGATACACTTAACCCCTATCCCATCAAGTCTCGATGAAGTAGTGGTGGTCGGTTATGCCACACAGCGAAAAGTTGATTTGACAGGTGCTGTATCGTCTATTACATCCACGAGATTATCAGATCGCCCGATAACCAATGTATCGAATGCCTTAGCCGGGCTTGCGGCCGGGCTTACTGTTTCAAATAGCGGTGGCAATACCCCCGGGTATGAATCGCAAAATATAACAGTGCGCGGTCTCGGCACACTCAATAATGCTGCTCCGCTTGTGGTTGTGGACGGTATGACAGGAATAGCCTTGAGTGACATCAATCCACAGGATATAGAAACTATATCGGTGCTGAAGGATGCTGCATCCGCAGCCATTTATGGCTCGAGAGCGGCAAATGGCGTTATACTGGTAACGACACGTCGTGGTGCGGAACGTGTGCCAAGAGTTACGTATAGTGGCAATGTGTCGTTTGAAACAGTGGCAAAACGGCTCAATCTTGTGACCGACTATGCTGATTTTATGGAAATACAGAATGCCGGACTTATCGTCAACGGACAAGCTCCCCGGTTCTCTCAGGGGAAGATTGATGAATGGCGCAATGATGCTGGACGCAATCCCACCATCTATCCCAATACAGACTGGCAAGATCACATATATCGCAACACGTCGGTGGTACAGAATCATAACCTCGCGATAACGGGGGGTACGAAAACTGTGAATTATAATCTCTCGCTCGGCTATATCAACAATCCCGGCATGGTATATCACACGGATTACGAGCGTTACCAGATGCGTACTAACCTCGACATCAATATAAAGCCTTGGATAAGCGTAGGCACAAATCTGTTTGGATACTATGATACCAATAACCCGTCGGCAGAGAACGCAGCTGCCGGAGGCGATGTCATATTCGGTTACGGTGCATTCAACACTGTACCTGGAATGACTCTCTATGATCCGGTCACAGGTCTTTATGGCGGCATACAGAATCCTGAAGAGGAAAACGTGAGCAATGCTAACCCATACCGTCGCCAATGGTTCTACAAAGACGAATACCCGGTAAAGACCAAGCGCCTGGTCGGTAAAATATATGCACGCCTTGTACCGGTCAAAGGACTGACTATTCAGGGTGCCTTCTCTATGAACTATTGGGAGCGAAACATTGAGCATCATCTTACCGACCGCAATCTGTATCGCTTCACCTTCGACGGCCCGGTGCTAATCCGTGAGGGTGTGGTGCGCACATATATACGTCGTTACAACTACCGCAACACATTCCGTTCATCCGAAGTGACTGCCCGATATGAATTCAATGTCAGCAAACTTGAAGCTTCGGTTTTTGCCGGTATCAGCCAGGAATATAATAAATATGATCAGGATTATTTTATAAAATACGACCTTGTCGATCCGTCATTGGGTGCTATCGATGCCGGTATGACCAACGGCAGCATTACAGGCAACTATGAGGAATGGGCGATGCGCTCGTATTTCGGTCGTATCAATCTAAATTGGGATAACAGATATCTCCTCGAAGTCAATCTCCGTGCTGACGGTTCATCCAAATTTGCACCCGGCCACCGATGGGGATATTTTCCTTCCATTTCGGCAGGGTGGAGAATTTCTGAAGAGAATTTCATGCGTGGGACATCGTCGTGGCTCAGTCTGCTCAAACTTCGTGCTTCGTATGGCTCGTTGGGCAATAACGCTACAACAAGCTATTATATGTATCAATCACTATTCGCCACTGCAAATTATATCCTAAATGGGAACATTGCCGGAGGATTGGCGCAGACCGTACTCGCCAATCCGGCACTGACATGGGAAAAGACATATATGACCAATATAGGTATAGATTACGCTTTTTTGAATAACCGTTTAAGTGGCTCCGTGGATATATACAACAAGGATACAAAAGGCATACTCATATCGTTACCCGCTCCGTTGGAACATGGAACAAGCATTGTGCCAAACCAAAATGCCGGGGAAGTCAATAATAAGGGAGTTGAGTTTGACATACATTGGAACGACTATATCGGGAAGGTGTCCTATAATGTTGGCTTCAATATGGGGTTCGTGACAAATAAAGTCACTAAATTTCAAGGCGATGTATCGTCGATAAACGGTGTTTACAAGACCCAGGAGGGAAAACCTATAAACCAACTTTATGTAATTACCGTTGACCGTATCGTACGCGATCAATCAGACCTCGATTATGTACAGTTGCTTGTAGATAAGAACCCTAATTATTTTGCAACGTACCAACGCCCTGAACTTGGAGATTTTCTCTATCGCGATGCCAACGGCGACGGCAAACTCGACACGAGTGACCGTGTGGAGATAGGTCACGGCACACTCCCGCAATTCACATTCGGCGCGAACCTCGGATTAAGCTGGAACAACTTTGATTTCAGTGTACTGTTACAAGGTGTAGGAAACCACAAGGTTTATTACAACAATCAGGCTTTCAGGTTTGTGACCGTCATGGGGCAATCGCTTATCAAAGATATAACAGACAACGCATGGACGCCCGAAAATCCATACAATTCAATCTATCCGATGCTGCGAAACAACGCCAACGGCAAAAACAACATAGCCAGTGATGCTTTCGTGCACAACGCTGCGTATTTACGTTGCAAAAATATCCAGCTTGGCTACACCATACCGCAAAAAATCACCAAGAAATTCTTTGTGGAGAACCTGAAAATATATGGCAGCATAGACAATCTGTTCACTATCACGAAATTCCCCGGTCTTGACCCTGAGATTGGCGCTAATGTCGGTTATCCGGCAATACGTCAGTATTCCGTGGGTATCAACGTATCTTTCTAAATAAATGAAGCATAAAATGAAGTTCAGATATATATCGGCATTCACCGCCTGCGCTTTGCTTTTCAGCGGATGCGAGAGTCTTGACTATGTCCCGGGAGACCAGATGTCGGGACAAACTTTCTGGCAGACAGAAGAACATGCCCGTCAGGCAGCCATAGGTATGTATGCAGCGATGAAAACCAACTGGTGTTTCGGCATGGAATTTACGTTTGATATGTGTAGCGACCTTGCCGACGGCACTACGCCGTGGTCCGATATTTCTCGTGGAACATCATTCGCGTCCAACAGTGCTGGCGTTCAGAATCACTGGCAGTATCTCTATGAACTTGTACATCGTGCTAACACCGTAATCCGCAATGTTACCGGGATGCCTATCAGTCAGCAAACAATCGACCGCGTGACCGGCGAGGCAAAATTTATGCGTGCGATGGCTTATTTCCGTATGCTCAACTGCTGGGGTGGTGTACCTTATTACGATGAAACTTGTGATATAAATGAGCAGTTCTCCAATCTGAATGCCCCGCGTAGTTCGGAAGATGAAATCCGTCGCCATGTAATCGAGGATTTGACAGAAGCTATTGAAAAACTGCCCGTAGCATGGGATTCCGCGGATCTCGGACGCGCTACCAAAGGGGCTGCTTATGCCTTGCGGGGAAAGGTGTATCTGTTCAATCGCGAGTGGGACAAAGCAATTTCTGATTTTGAGGAAATCGTATATAACAAGACCAACAATTACGGCTATTCGCTTCATCCCAACTATAATGAATTGTTCCGTCTGTACAATGGGAAACACAGTCCGGAGATGATTTTCTCCATCCAGTCAATAGACGGAAACATTGCCGGATATGCTCTTGACATCGTTTCTTATTTCGGCAACAAATCAACCATGAGGTTAATCGCAAGTAATTGTATCGTTCCATCAACCACCCTTGTGGATATGTATGAGAATCTTGACGGTTCTCCGTTTGATTGGGATGATGTTTTTCCGGGTTTCAACAACGGAGATTCTCAACTGCGGCGCAAATATATGAGTGTGGCGATAGATCAGGGTAGCACTGTAGTAACCTCGACGCTCGATTGTGACACAACAAAAGTGATGGACGCCTATCGAATGCGTGATCCTCGCCTATGCCTGAATGTAATTACTCCGTACTCACATTATCTTGGCACTGATGCCGGATCAAATCCAATGGACAAGCAGTTTGTTCTCGCCGATCCCACAAAAGGTGGCGCTCCAATGGAGGCAATGGCGTTTATTCGCAATTCTGAGGGATGGAACTCTTATTTCTGGCGCAAATGGATTCCGACGGGGAATCTTGACGGTTACTGGGGTGAGTACAACCGCACACCATACGAATTTCCGCTTATACGTCTCGGCGATGTGATACTGATGCTTGCCGAGGCATACAATGAGAGCGGTTATACTGACAAGGCTGTGGCAGAGGTCAACAAAGTGCGTGAGCGTGTCGGTATGCCCGGTCTTAACTCAGGCGCTGTATGGTTGTCTGTAAATGGCAAAGATGATATGGCAGTCAGGATACAGCGAGAACGAGCCTTTGAACTCGCCGGAGAAGGTCAGCGTTATTGGGATTTACGCCGTTGGGGGATGCTTGAAAAATCGGTAAAAAACGCAACTGATATTTTCGGAGATCTCATGTACACACGTTCTTATCAGAGTCGACATGAAATTTGGCCCATACCTCTCGTTGAAATGGAACGGAACACAAATCTTATACAAAATACAGGGTGGTAATGTCCTATCAGTTAACATAAAAAACCGAGTCAACCTTTTTCAGGAACCGACATAAAATCCTGCTTGCTATCGTCTGTTGAGGGTATTAATTGATTAAGTTGGAAAAAAATTGTAATTTTGCAATGTGGTTCACAAAGAACCACGTAATATGACAGACATTATATATAGTAAAGGCGAGATACTCACCTCGGTACAAAATTACGCATTCAAGGAAAACTGGAAGAGTACACAATAAGTGTACTTAAGTTCATTATAAGTACCAATTATTATCACGTGCATTTCTGAACTTGTCATTGCGTACTGCACGTAATCCAATTAGTCACATTTTAATCCATTTTATTTATGAACAATCATCGATTGCTCACAGGGTTATTTGCCATAACCTTGTTGAGTGGCGGGGTGTGCATGAGCCAAGACAGACAAATGATTTCATTAGAAAGTCTGTTTGATGTTGCAGAGCGTAACAGTATGCAACTCCGTCCGTCATTCGCCGCTGAGGAGGAGTCTAAGCGAGAAATCAGCGTAGCTCGCAGTGCTCGTCTTCCTGAAGCTAATGCCACATTGTCGCTTAGCTATATAGGCGACGGATTTATAACCAAACGGAATTTCTCGGATTATCAACGAGCGCCAATTCCACATTTAGGTACCGGTTTGGGATTAAATATATCTCAGCCGATATACTCCGGAGGTGCCATAACCGCCGGTATCGATCTTGCTGAGATAAAAAGCACTGCGGCAAGATATGCCACGGAATTGCAACGCAATAGTATTAGGTTGCAATTGACAGGGCACTACCTTGACTTATATAAATCGATAAATATACGTACGGTTGTTGAAAACAATATATCCCAAGCGTCTAAAGTTCTTGAAGAAATGCGAGCCCGATATAAACAAGGCGTAGCATTACAGAATGACATTACCCGATATGAATTATTGGTGTCCAATCTCAGGTTGCAGCTTATTAAAATAAATAATCTGATTGATATCCTGAATAGGAATATTGTTGTTACCGCCGGATTACCAGAGAACACTGTTGTAGTGCCTGACTCTACCCTACTCTCACGAAGTCTACCATCGGAGACGGAAGATTGGTGGCAGCGTGAGGCTATGGTCAGTGCGCCGACTCTGAAACTTGCCCGTAGCGGAGTGGAAATCAGCCGTAAGGCTGAGACTCTGGTCCGTAGCGAAAGGTTGCCTAAAATAGGAATACAGGCTGGATGGACCATGGATGGACCGATCCTTGTAGAAATCCCTCCCATTAACCGGAATTTAAGCTATTGGTATGTTGGTGTGGGTGTAAGTTATAATATATCTTCACTATATAAAAGCAATAAGGCTCTTGCAAAGAGTAAGGCAACAACACGTCATGCCTTGCAACAATTGGATGCATTGCAGGAAAATGTGAATTTGGAGGTTCGGGCTGACTACATACGATACATGGAAGCTTATGAAGAACTTAAAACACAGCATAAAAGTGTCGAACTTGCCGAGCGAAACTACCGCACCATTTCCACACGCTATTTAGCTGATATGGCATTGATTACAGATATGCTTGATGCCGCCAATTCCAAACTGGATGCGGAGCAGAAATTGGTTAACGCCCGGATAAATATAATTTATAATTATTACAAACTTCTATTTACTTCAGGAAAGATATGAAACATCGTAGCAAAAAAATCATTTCGTATATAGTGACTATCGCGGTCATAGCTGTAGCCATCGCATGGGTGTGCATGAAATTTATTCACATCGGGAATGTTGAGTTCACGGATAATGCCCAGATTCAGCAACAGATAGTTCCTGTCAATAGCCGTGTGCAAGGTTACATCAAGGAAATTCGGTTTAGTGAGTTTGAGCCTGTAAAAAAAGGTGATACTCTTGTGATAATTGATGATGCAGATATGCGTTTGCGAGTAGCTCAAGCCAAGGCTGATTATCAAAATGCGCTTGCCGGGCGAAATGTGGCAGATAAAAGCGTCGGGGTCGCATCTGCTAATGTGGCAGTGACAGAAGCATCTATCGCTGAAGCAAAGGTGCTTATGGAAATGGCTGCAACGGACTTTGAACGTTATCATAAATTACTGGAACAGGACGCTGTTACACGTCAGCAATACGATGCGGTAAAAACTGATTATGCTGCTAAAAAAGCTCGCTACGAGATGCTCTCGCGACAACGTTCTGCGACATCATCTGTAGTGGCTGAAACACGGCAGCGTATTTCTCAGAATGAGGCCGGTATTGAATTGGCAAAAGCCTTGCTGGAAACAGCGGAATTAAACCTGTCGTACTGCGTTATCACCGCACCATGTGATGGATATGCATCACGTAAGGAAATACAGACCGGACAGCTTGTGCAACCGGGACAAACGCTTCTTGATTTGGTAGACTCTTCGGAGTTATGGATAATAGCCAACTATAAAGAAACTCAGTTGCGGCATATATCAGAAGGCAGTGAAGTTGATATTAAGGTCGATGCCATACCTGGCGTGGTCTTTAGTGGAAGAATAAAATCAATATCTAAGGCAACCGGTGCCTCACTTTCGATACTACCGCAAGATAATTCGTCAGGCAACTTCGTAAAAGTGCGTCAACGCGTCCCGGTAAGAATAGAACTGACTCCTGATAATGATGTACATGACATGCAGCGTATGCGTGCCGGTATGAATGTAGAGTGCGAGGTGAAATATTGATATGGCTGATTGGCATACGACACCGGGGGTGTTTGATATCCCTGACATACCGAAGTTTGTGCCACGCAAACTAAAGCCGTGGCTATTTATATTTTTTGTGCTGATAATCCAGTTCTCCGGAGGAGTATATCTGGCTGCCGCATCAGATATGGTCGGATCGACAGCTTTGATGCAAGAGGATATTTTAATGGCAGGATACGCATCTTTAATAGGTCTCGCCATAAACTTTGCAGTGATGTTCCGCATTAAGTTCCGCTTTTCTAACCGTACTCAGTTATTGGTGGCTGGAGCAGTTCTTATAACGGCTAATATCATTTGCGCGCATACGACTTCGGTGCCGGTACTTGTCACGACATGTTTCATAGCCGGGTGGTTTAGAATGCAAGCTACCCTTGCATGCAATTCCACCATCCAGCTATGGCTTACGCCGGTACGTGATATGTCGGTTTTCTTTTGTTACGTTTATATTATAGTAGATAGCGTGATACAATTAAGCGGTATCGCCACCATATATACTTCATTTTTCATGCAATGGGAATATATGCATTGGATAATGATAGGAATGCTGGCTATTATGATGCTGATGGTTGCGCTTCTGCTTCGACCTGTCAGAGGGCCAATGTTCATACCTCTTCTCGGCATTGATTGGATTGGTGCTATTCTTTGGGCAGGATTTATGATGTGTTTCACATTCATCTGTGTGTACGGGAATTACTATGATTGGTGGGATGCATCAGAGATTCGGGGTGCTACTGTTATAGGATTGCTATGCATAATCATAAATCTATGGCGAGCATCGTTTTTGCATCACCCATACATCTCGTTCAGGGCTATGAAAAATCGTAATGTAATCCGTGCGACCGGCATATATCTTGTGTTTTTCACGCTGATTGCAACCGAACATGTGTTTGAGCATTCCTATGCTGCCAATATACTTGGGTTTGATGAAACAAATCTTATTGATTTAAATTGGTATGTATTCATAGGAATTGTGTCGGGATGTGGATTTACGTATGCCACATTCGCACTACGCAAATGGCGCTATAAAACAATGACAGCTATAGCATTTGCGCTTGCTATCGTGTATCTTGCTTATTTTTATTTCTTTATAGACTATGGTGTGGAAAAGGAAATGCTGTTCATTCCATTGTTTTTCCGAGGTGCGGCATCAGTGATAATTTCAATAGTATTTCTTACTTCAATAGTTCAAAGCGGATTGCCGTTTCAAGTATTTCCGCAAGCACTAACTATCAACGGATTCACTGGAGCTGTGATGGGGGCCACATTTGGTCCTGCACTCATTGGCGAATTTCTACGCCATACGATGGCAAAAAACGCATCTCTTTTAAGTGCCGCAATAACCGATTTTAACCCTGACGTATTATATATGCCGGTTGGGCAATTGTATGGAATGGTTCAAAAGCAAGCTATGATTGTGTCCATGAAAGAAATATATGGATGGTTGTTGATTGTTGCATCAATGTCTTTAATCGTAATTCTTGTGAGTTACAGTCCTGTGCGCCCATGGGCAATATTTCCCAAATGGAAAACCATTCGTCGTACCATGCGCCGTACGGTACGAATTGAGGAGCGTGCCAAAGCTGTTTGTCCTGATATCAGATAGAGTTATACCTGATAATACATTATAAATGGCGCAGTCCTTGTTAAGGTGCTGCGCCATTTTATAATAAAAGTAATTTGGATTAAAGCTGGTGCTAATACATCTACAGACCCCCATTTTACATTCCCTAAATAGCAATCGAGGCAAAAAAATAAAAAGCACCAAATTATGATAATTTAGTGCTTTTTAGTTGCCTTGGAAGGATTCGAACCCTCACAGGCGGAACCAGAATCCGACGTGCTACCATTACACCACAAGGCAATTTCTATTGCAGCTCGCTTGCTGCGTTGTTTTAACGAGTGCAAAGGTAAGGACTTTATTTTTATGATGCAAATTTTTTGAGCTTTTTGTGCCATATTTTTTTGCGGTTGAACGCTAAAATATGACAGCGTTATTGCTATCATCCTATTATAGCGCAATTTGCGTTTTGTTTGAAACTTGTTTAATTTCTGCAATGATTAATTACTTTACTTATGGGTAATAAGGTAGTGTCATCTCCACTATCCTATGACGTGTATATATGGTATTTGTCTCAAGGAGTACAATGGTGTTTTGTACTGATAAAAGAATATGGAATTTCGATGCACAAGAAGGATATGGCGTGTGTATTTGTAAAGATGTTTATTAAACAAGGCGCATAAAGTTTCCCAAAATAAAATGCTAATAAATTGCTTAATTGGTTTTTATGTATTTACAATACCATACAAAGTTGTCCAAAACTAAAAACTTTTGTTTGTTTTGTTGCGAGAAAAGTTGTCGAAATGAGAAATAATATATAGCTTTGTCAACACAAAACAAACACAAATTCTGATAATATTTAGTAACGCCATGATACATACGGTCATAAAGAGAGATGGACGCGTTGTTGGATACAACGAGGAGAAAATAAAGGCTGCTATACGTAAAGCCATGCTCCAAACAGAGATGGGCGAAGATGAAGCCTTGATTCAGAAAATTGCCGATCGAATAGGTGTAACCGGTTCGGAGCGTATGACTGTAGAGGAGATACAGGACCGTGTGGAAGTGGAATTGATGAATAGCCCTCGAAAAGAGGTCGCAAAACGATACATTGCATATCGGGACCAACGAAGCATAGCGCGTAGGGCAAAGACCCGTGACATGTTTTTAGAAATTATAGAAGCTAAGAACAATGATATAACGCGCGAGAATGCCAACATGAATACAGATTCCCCGGCCGGCATGATGATGAAGTTTGCAAGCGAAACTACAAAACCGTTTGTCGACGACTACCTGCTTTCGGCTGAAGCGCGTGATGCCGTACGCAATGGATATCTCCATATACATGATAAGGACTACTACCCTACCAAGAGTCTTACATGTGTGCAACATCCACTTGACCGCATTTTGAAACATGGATTTATGGCAGGTCATGGCGAGTCTCGTCCGGCAAAACGTATCGAGACGGCAAGTATAATAAGTTGCATCTCTCTTGAAACAGCACAAAACGAGATGCATGGTGGACAAGCTATACCGGCCTTTGACTTCTATTTAGCGCCATTTGTGCGTACTTCATTCATAGAGGAACTGCAGAAAGCCGAGCAATTGTCAGGCGAAAATTTATCGGAATATTATTCCAAAGAGCTTGATGATTATCTGAAGAGACCACTCGACGGTCTCGGTGGAACGGAGCGCCTGATACAGCATGCAATGAACCAGACGGTAGACCGCGTGCATCAGGCAATGGAAGCATTTATCCATAACATGAATACCATACACTCTCGTGGTGGAAATCAGGTAGTGTTCAGCTCCATCAATTATGGCACTGATACTTCGGCAGAAGGACGATGTGTGATACGTGAGCTGCTCAAATCAACTTACGAAGGGGTTGGCAATGGAGCTACCGCCATATTCCCGATACAGATTTGGAAGAAAAAACGTGGCGTCAGTTATTTGCCCGAAGATCGCAACTATGATTTGTACAAATACGCTTGTAAGGTTACCGCACGTCGATTCTTCCCGAACTTTGTAAATCTTGATGCCACATTTAACCAACATGATAAATGGAATGCCAACGACCCCGAGCGTTACAAATACGAAGTAGCAACTATGGGGTGCCGCACGCGTGTTTTTGAAAACCGTTTTGGCGAAAAAACGTCAATAGGACGTGGTAACATAAGCTTTTCCACTATAAATATCGTGCGTATTGCTATTGAGTGCTTGATGATAAAGGATAAGGAGGAGCGTATAGCCCGATTCTTTGCCAAACTGGATGAGATGCTTGAGGTGACTGCGCGCCAATTGTGTGACCGTTTTGACTTTCAGAAGACAGCATTGGTAAAACAGTTTCCGTTGCTTATGTCGCGCCTATGGAATGGCAGTGACACTCTCCAGCCCAATCAAACTATAGAAAGTGTGATAAACCAGGGAACGCTTGGCATAGGATTCATCGGGCTTGCGGAATGTCTCGTCGCTCTGATTGGCAAACATCATGGTGAAAGTGAGGAAGCTCAAGCATTGGGCCTTAAAATAGTATCATACATGCGGAGTCGGGTCAATGAGTTTTCAGAACGATATCAGCATAATTTTTCCGTTCTTGCTACCCCGGCAGAAGGACTGTCAGGCAAATTCACCTCTAAAGACCGTAAAAGTTTCGGAATAATCCCCGGAATCACCGATAAGATATATTACACCAATTCCAATCATGTGCCTGTGTACTACCACTGCTCTCCTCGCCATAAGGCAGAAGTGGAGGCCCCATACCATGAGCTTACCGGCGGTGGACATATATTCTATGTGGAGATAGATGGAGATGCAACTCACAATCCTCAGGCGATAGCTGACATTGTAGATTTGATGGATCGCTACAATATTGGATATTGTTCAGTGAATCATAACCGCAACAGATGCATGGATTGCGGTTATGAGGATGCCAGCGAAAACCTAGAGATATGCCCTAAATGCGGTGGTGCCAATATCGATAAACTGCAACGCATAACAGGTTATCTTGTGGGAACTACCGACCGCTGGAATAATGCCAAACTGGCAGAACTCAATGACCGCATAGTTCATAAGTAAATGGTTGATTTAGATAGTACCACACTGCGTGTGGTCGACATAATAGATGGTACAACGGTGGATGGTCCGGGTTTCCGGACCTCCATCTATTTTGCGGGGTGTACGCACCAATGCCCCGGATGTCAGAATATGCATACCTGGAATCCGGAATCGGGTGTGGATATGACCTTACGGGAACTACTGACCCGTATTAAAAAGAATGATTTTAATGTGACATTTTCCGGAGGTGACCCATTGTTTCAGATACGTCCACTTACCGTTCTTGCCAAAGAGATTGCGGCTATGGGTAAAAACATCTGGTGTTATACCGGATATGATTATGAGACGATTGTGGCTAACAGTGAATTTGCAGAACTGTTACGATATATTGATGTGCTCGTCGACGGTCGTTTTATAGATGCCTTACGAGACTTGACACTTTTATTCAGAGGGTCATCCAATCAAAGATTGATTGATGTTAAGAACTCTTCCACGGAATGTGTCAAGGAATGGATTTCTCCATTTTAAATCAATATTGGAGGTAGATGAATGGCATAATATCCGTCTGCCGCACTTGTATAATAACCAAAATCACAATGGCAAGTATCACTGCTTGAACAAACAGCGGTGTCGCGCTATATGATTTGCGCATTTTACGTATCCAACGTTTCGGTGCAAAGTGGGTCAACAATGCCGCAACCATAACAAGGACTATCATCAGATACCCACTGATAAATTGTGGAGCTACAGACAGATGAAAGTCAAACAAAATCTGATGGAACATGTCACCTACCACTTCCATTGACCGTGCCTTGAAAAACACGAAACTTATGGCAATGAGATTGAATGTGAGAAATATGTTTCCAGCCAAACGCCACCACTTACGACGGTTCTCCGGTTTTACTCGTGGCAACACTCCCTTTATTGATTTATGTCCTACCAAGAAGGCTCCTTGCAATCCACCCCAAATGAGAAACATCCAGGACGCACCATGCCATAATCCGCCTATAACCATGGTGGTCATAAGATTCATGTGATGCCTTGTCTTGGAACACCTGTTTCCACCTAATGGAATATACAGATAATCACGTAACCAAAAAGACAGAGATATGTGCCATCTGCGCCAGAATTCTGTGGGGTTCTGAGATTTGAAAGGCGCTCGGAAATTATCAAGGAACCGATAGCCTAACAAGAGAGCCACGCCAATTGCCATATCGGTATATCCGGAAAAATCACAATAAAGTTGAATGATAAAACCATACATCCCCATCATGTTCTCGAAGCCACTGTATAAGGCCGGATTTTCGAATACACGCTCGACAAAATTCTGACTTATGAAATCGGCAACAATCACCTTTTTGACAAGCCCCGACATAATCAGGAAAATTCCCTCCGCAGTCATGGCTTTAGATGCCATGCGGTTAGCCTCTACCTGAGGTAGCATATCCTTGGCCCTCACAACCGGTCCGGCAAGCAACGGAGGGAAAAAGGTGAGATAAAACGTATAGGATAGAAAATCATGGCAAGCCTTGATGTCACCACGATACACGTCCACTATATAACTTATAGATCTGAATGTAAAAAATGAAATTCCGGCAGGAAGTATTATGTCCAAGGGGTCAAACGGCTTATCTGAAAAATTTGCTATTGTCTCGTATAGCAGATTGAAATATTTGAAGAATACAAGCATCCCCACATTCAATATCACATTCAATGCTACTATGCTTTTTCTCCAAAAACTTTTCTTGCATCGGTCAAGTGCAATGCCTAATACGAAATCACTTATGCACACACCAAGTATGATAAAGCAATATTCAGCCGATGACTTATAATAAAAGTAAAGTGAAAACAAAATGACAAACAGTAATTTTGCCGTCTTGAATTTCCGTAACAACTGGTACACAGTTATGAAAAGCATGAAAAGTATCAGGAACAATCCTGTGTTGAACAATAATGGATTGTAGCTGTCAAACTTTAAAATGTCCAGTAACTTTTCGCTATCAATAATCAGCGGTAACATACGTGTCGATTACTTTCAATATAAATAATTTACTTACGGTCGAATGCTTCCTTCAATGCCTGATACATCAGATATCCCTGAAGGTTATATCCCTTTATGGTATGATGAACGCGGTCCCTGCCGAATAGTCCGTCGGAAATCCAGTTGCTTGACGCGTCGGCTCCACCTGCCACCTCATACCAGTCATATACAGCTATATGATTTTCTTTACCGTAACTCAATATCGCATTCCGTATAGGTAGGATATTATTGTTCTTTGCGTAGCTTCGAACTCTACGCGATGTGGTGCGACGGCGCTTTTTCCCGCGTCCTTTGGCTTTTGTTCGTTTGGAAACAGTCTGATAAACGCTACGCTGACATTCCATAGGAGTGACAAGTAATATTGCGGCATCAGGGTTGTCTTTGGTAATATTTCCGATAAGACGGTTCATGGATTTTTTGAACACATTGGCATCGAATCGACCGAACGCCTCATTTGTGCCGAGTGATATGATGACCAAATCAGGATACAGCGGCTTGATGCCCTCACCCATATCCCCTATTCTATTGTATGTGTCATAAGTTGCCCCATTGTTACCTATGGTATGATAGAATATTCCGGGACGGTTGCCTGACAGATTTATGCCAAATACGGTCAAATCACCGGCTGATTCAAATTGGATTTTCACACGGGAAGTTTCTTCCGTAATATCAATGTGGGTGTAATTCTGTGAGGGAGTGGCTAAAAACGGGATTGCATCGCCATCACCGTTTTCAACTCCGGTGATAAACATTTGCCCGTTGTGAAATACGGTTATTGACGAGAACGGATCATAGTCATCGGTTTCGCTGGTAGATACTATTAATTCCGAATTAGGCTGGACAGGTGATATGGATGTACCTGTAAACCCCATGGTCCTATCCCAATTGGGTTTCATTAACTTAGCCGATGTCCATGATTTAGGGCTGCTTATGGAGTAGTCCCTTGGCTCATTGGTACCGCTCATGCGCAAAGGTGCCACCAAACCGCGTCCGGCATTGCCATAATCGTATTGAAGATAATCACGGATAGCGCCGGTGGCTATATCTGCCTGAAGATGGCTATCACCTATATGCACTATATTTACTGGATTGATATCCGTTTGCTTCAATGCATTCCTGAGTTTGCTCCAGTCGGCTCCGTTAAGTATTATATGGTTTCGATTTTCCTTGATATATCGTGGTACTGATATGTCAATATCGTCCTCACCGTATCCCTCAATTACAGGATTCTCGCGTATGCTGCGCTCGTCCTCTTCATCATAAGCCGATGATGGGTCTGTAGTTTGTGAATATAAATCAACAGGCATCAATAGCAATGCCGTAATCCACCATATATTAAGTTTTTTTGTAATCACTTGTCTAAATTATGTTTTATCGCATTAAACAACGGGGTGGACAGGGCTTTTCCTCCCTTATGTGAGAGATGTATGTAGTCCTTATTGGTATAACCCTTACGGGTCCATTCCACTATTGCGTCATCGCCGCCCATGGCTTCGCGTGTATCCCAGAATAAACAACGCGCTTCACGAGCAGCTTTACGTTGTGCATCCACCATGTGTACTGCCGCTTTCATCGAATGTACTTCCGAGCCGCGTTTTTCCCCTCTGTCACCAATACCCATCATTAATATGTCGGCGTTTGGATAACATTCACGCAATCGGTCAACAGCTTTAACCATGCGTTTAGTAAATGACTCGTAATTGGTTTGCTTCGCAGACATTACATTGACTCCGAACTCAAGTATTATCAAATCATAATTAATATACCTGGACATTCCGGATACGAGGTTGCCATCCAACTCACTAAGCCGGGTACCAGAATATCCCCTTGAGGACATACAGTCTACCGAAACCCCTGTAGTATCATTAAGCCACACGCCCAATCCTATCAATGAACCGCCGGATGTAGATACCTCAAAACTTTCTGTAGGACCGTTTATGATTATTGCTTGCACCTCCGGAGAACCTGTTACAGAATGCTGTACCGCCTCTCCACCATTAACCTTGGTGGTCACAGTCGTATTTTCGGGAGAGATAAATAAAAACTGGGACTTATTCCAGGATTTCAAATGCCCCAATGCCGTAACACCTTTATATGTCGACACGGCTTTTCCTGTAGGTTTATGATAGTGTCCGCTTATTCCAAGATAAGAGGTATTGGCTTTTCCGCTTACACTATACTCTTTCCATCCGTTACCGCCTTGTCGCAAGCTCCTTCGGAATCCGGGGAATTCGGAATGCATATTCACATATCCAACGCCAGCACCACCATAGACATCTTGAAGCTGCTCGCGTAAATCTTGTGTTAGTATGTCACCTTCGATATAGCTGTCGCCAAGTACCGCAATCCGTGACAATTTACCACTTCGTATGCTGTTACGCAAATGTTCAAGTCCATTGCCGGAAGTGGTGTAATCCTCAATAATCACCAATCCGTTTTCTTTATTCGGTTTTACTGCGGCACATTCCGATACTGAAGCGGAATCGGATTGCGACACTTGGGAAGATACAAGTTCCTGTTGAGATTCGGCTGCTTGTGAGTCAATATCAGTCTCTACGGCATTGATATCCGTTGACACATCGCTATCGGCACTCTTTACAATATCACTCAGCAGATTGAAATCACTAATGTTACCGTTGCTCCATTTTTCTAACGGAAGAAATGATATTGCCGCAACGATTGCAATGGCAATGACAATCAGGGATACTACTCTCCAAGGTGAACTCTTATGATTATTTGATGATGGCATTTAATCTCTTAAATTTAATCTCTTAAATTAGTGTTTAATGGGTAAATTAATGATGCTAAACCGTTATCGCCGGTTATGATACGATAGAGCCTGCTCATCTTATATGCCGTTTCAATCCATTCACTTTCGCTATTGGATTCAGCCGTTATACCTCCGCCGCCATAAAGCGTATAAAGGAACCCGCTATTGGGCAATTCCGTGACAGATGCGCACCGCAAATTAACGAACAGTCGTATTTTATCAGGTTGAATCACGCCAATATATCCGCCATAACAAGTCCTGCGATGCTTTTCCATAGATGTAATCATGTTTAACGCATGTGCGCGAGGATATCCACAAACGGCAGGTGTCGGAGACAAATCAAGAAGCAACCTGTCTACATCAACAGCCCCCTGTGCCGTAATCACATGGCATAGATGTTCTATCTCTCCAAAAGGTAATTGCTGACCAAGACTTACCTCCGGGTTAAGACCGTTACGCATAAACGCCTCACAGATATAATCCGTGACTATATCATGCTCACGTGTGTTCTTACCATCCCAATCTGCGGCTGAATCGCCTGCCTTACGTGTGCCGGCAAGAGACATTGTGATTGCCGTATTGGAACTTAACGTATAATCCAATAATAATTCCGGTGTGGCACCAATCCAAAAACCGGTTTTAGAGGTAAAATAAGCATGACGGAAGCAATTGGGGAACTCCGAGAAATAGCTGTCAATCACATCCGCCGGAGATTTGCAACTCTCAATGCTTACAATGCGGGAGAGTACGGTTTTGCCGCCGTAGGTCTTATGCCAATCGACTATTCGTTCAATCTGGCTTTTGTAGGAATCGTAATCGGTGGATTCATCAGGAGTTATGGGACAATAGTCACATTTGTCTACGGAATCCGGCATATTGATTATTTCGAACTCCGACATACTTCCTGATATCACAATTCGATTCTCATGTCCAATGCCAAATGGGTTGATTACAAATCCATACTCCCCGGATATGTCATTGAATATGTCAGCGGCAATATTATCATCCGCATCACTTACGTTTCCGGCTATGAAATGAATGTCATTCTTACCAGGAAATGCAAATACTGCAAACGGAATGCCCAACCGCAGACATTTATTTATAGCCTGTTGAGTGCTTGCTGAAATCATATCATTCAAATCACCTCAGCTAAAAGTTCAAACGGCATACTGTCTACAATACGTACATTGTAAAAGTTTCCGGGTTCGAGTTTGATATTTTTTGAAATCAATACCTCCGGATCCACTTCGGGGGAATCAAACTCACTTCTACCTATATAATAATCTGAATCCTCACGGTCGATTATGACACGCATCTCCTCCCCTACCTTAGAACTCTGTATCTCAGCGGAGATACGTTCCTGTTCCTCCATAAGCATGTCAAGACGATCGTCCTTAACCTGCTGCGGTATGATATCTTGGAAATTTAAGGCGGCATATGTGTCTTCCTCTTCGCAGTAGGCAAATGCCCCCATTCGCTCAAAACGTTGTTCCCTTACAAAATCCATCAATTCCTCGAATTCAGCATCGCCCTCCCCGGGGAATCCTACCATAAGTGTAGTACGTATATGTATTCCCGGAACTTTTTCACGGATTTTTTTTAACAAAGCCTTGGTCTCGGCACCTGTTATATGGCGCCGCATATTGGAAAGCACCTTGTCGGATATGTGTTGTAACGCGATATCAAGATAGCGGCACACATTCCTGTTACGTACCATGGCATCCAATAATTCATCGGGAAAATCAGCCGGATAGGCATAGTGCAGGCGAATCCATTCCACTCCCGGCACTGCCGCGATGGCATCAATCAGCTCCCCTATGGCATGTTTGCCGTAGAGGTCCTTGCCATAGTTGGTCAGTTCCTGAGCTATTACATTGAATTCCTTGACACCCCGGCTTACCAATCTACGTACTTCCGACACGATTTCCTCAATGGAGCGTGACTTGTAACGTCCGGTTATCAACGGAATCGCGCAAAATGCACAAAATCGGTTACATCCTTCTGCTATCTTTAGATAAGCATGATGGCGCGGCGTGGTTATGACCCGATCGTAATGTGCGGCAGATGGATACTTGTGCGTCAAATGCGATACGAGATTATGCCAATCGGTTTTACCATACCATCCATCTACATCGGTTATCTCCTTGGGCAATTCCTCAGCATAGCGTTGCGACAGACACCCCATAACATAAACCTCTTTGACAAGTCCTCGTTTTTTTGCATCACACCATCCCAGAATCGTATTGATTGATTCCTCCTTGGCGTCACCTATAAATCCGCAGGTATTAATGACAACTATATCTAATTGACGGGTATCCGTGGACTCATATACCGAATCCATGCCGGCATCCTGCAACATCTTCATCAGCCGCTCGGAATCTACAAGATTCTTTGAGCAGCCCAGCGATATGACATTGACCCTCCTTGCAGCCATTATTTCTCCCCGAAAAGTGATTCCACAAATTCCTTCTTATGAAAAACCTGCAAGTCGTCGATGCCCTCGCCCAAACCGATGTACTTAACCGGAATTTTGAATTGGTCGCTGATACCGATAACCACACCACCCTTGGCAGTACCATCGAGTTTGGTTATGGCAAGTTCATTGACCTGTGTTGCCGCCACAAATTGGCGAGCCTGTTCAAACGCATTTTGACCAGTGCTTCCGTCAAGTACCAAAAGCACTTCATGAGGCGCGTCAGGAACCACCTTCTGCATTACCTTACGTATTTTCGTAAGTTCGTCCATCAGGCCTTTCTTATTATGCAGACGTCCGGCAGTATCTATAATCACTACATCGACATCATTAGCTTTCGCGCTTTGCAGCGTGTCGAATGCCACTGATGCCGGATCGGATCCGAGTTTTTGCTTCACGACAGGCACTCCGGCTCGTTCGCCCCATATATCAAGCTGCTCCACCGCAGCTGCACGGAATGTGTCGGCAGCTCCGAGCATCACCTTATTGCCCGCCTTCTTAAACTGCGAAGCAAGTTTCCCGATAGTAGTAGTCTTACCTACCCCATTGACACCCACTACCATTATGACATGCGGTTTATGCCCTTGAGGAACTGTAAAATCCGGCAAATTTGCTTCATTGTCATTCTCTGCAAGCAATTCTGTTATTTCCTCACAAAGCCAACGGTTCAACTCCGAAGTGCTTACATATTTGTCACGAGCCACTCGGGCCTGTAACCGTTCTATGATTTTCAATGTCGTATCAACACCGACATCCGACGTGATAAAAATCTCTTCCAGATTATCAAGAAAATCATCATCAATAGTTTTCTTTCCTGCCAATGCACGAGCTATCTTATCGAACACACCAGTTTTGGTACGTTCAAGCCCTTTATCGAGTGTCGCTTTCTTCTCTTTAGAAAAAAAATTAAAAATTCCCATTATAAAACGGAGTTATATTCGAATTGCAAATATACGAATAAGTCGGGGGCAAAAGCAAATATTCTTTGCATTTTGTCAAGCCATCGGTATTCTTGTCCGGCATATAAAAGATGAACAATCTACGAGTGTGCTTCAATCAGTGATAATTTATACATGACATTATCGTTGCTCTCGTTTTCAAGCAGATGCATCTATTGGTTAAGTATTGTTAATTAAGTTAATATTTGCAAATGGGGGGGGGTAATTTTTATAAAAAAGGTCGCTAAAACCACTATATTTGCAGCCTATTTTGATAGGTGATAGGTGTTTACCGAATTATAGTAATTGTATTCACTTTATAATGATGGATATTTCTATTCATAAAAATTATAAAGAAACTAAATTTAATACCAAAAATAATAGCTCGCTCGCTTCATTGCGATTAGCGGCTATGATGTTTATTTCATTAATATCCGCATTATCGGTCAGGGTCAATGCCAATGAAATGGCTACTGACACGGTGTGTATTGCTGCACAAGCGCAATCCCGTATCGATTTCAGGGTTAATCTGACTGATTTTGATACAGATTATCATGGTAATGATTTAAGGTTGGAACAGATGCTTTCCGAATTAGATACCATGGTACTTAACCCCCATGTACGTATCAAGAGAATCACCATACTGGGTACGGCATCTCCGGAAGGTCCTTATCAGAAAAACGTACGCTTGGCAACCGGTCGCGCCAACGCACTCGCATCCATTCTTAAAACCCGCTACTCTTTTCCTGACAGCATCTACACGGTATCTATAGTCCCTGAGTATTGGGATGGTCTGAACCGTATGCTCACCAAAGAGGTTTCGGCACCTGATACCGAATTAGTTCTCAAATTGCTCGGAGAAACAGACAATCTTGATATGGATGAACGTGAATACCGCCTCAAGTCATTGTCTGGAGGACGCCCCTACTCCTATATACGAAAACATATATTGCCATATTTGCGACAGGCATCGGTTACTGTTGATTTCGAATCATTACGGATTCGGCAATATCAGGAAGCTATCTCCCCCGAATGCCATACATTCAATACCATTATGTCTGTCTCCGACATTTTGCCGATTGGCATATCATCGGCATATTACACCTCACCCCGTGAACGTTTCTTCTCAATTAAGACTAATCTTCTGTGGGATGCCATATTATGTGCTAATCTCGGTTTTGAGGTTGAGCTATTTCCGCATTGGAGTCTTGATGTCCCGGTATGGTATTCTCCATACGATATCAATAAATATTGGCGTATCAGATTACTCGCCATACAGCCCGAAGTGCGTTATTGGCCTAAAGATGCCGGCATAGGACATTATTTTGGAATACACACTTCGGTTGTGGGTTTTAATGTGAGCACCGGTGGCAAATTCCGTTACCAGGATTCCAATCATGCAGCTTTCGGTCTTGGCATAGGCTATGGTTACGCCTTTCACCTCGACAAAGCGCATCGGTGGAGTCTCGAAGCCCAAATTGGAGTGGGATACATCAACTACCGGTTGGCGAAATATTATAACACCGGGAGAAACGGAGCTGAGGTATCACACAAAAGCGGATTATATTGGGGTGTTACACGTGCCGGCGTGACTATCGCATATAAATTCTACCGCGAAAGAAAAGAAAGGAAATGGATGAGATGGTAGGTCGTAAATCAAGAGCGAAAGCATTGGAATTAATGCATTTTATATTGGTTGCGATGTCTATTGCGTTTACATCGTGCGATGCCACTATACATTTTTATCCGGAGCCTACGGATAAGAACAAGTCTCAGATACGTCTGAATGTGGATTGGAGCGGATACGGAAAGACGATTCCGACCGGTATGACAGTGCTGTGCCATCATACCGAGACAGGTGAACAGGTAAGCATAATCGATAATAATACGGACTATGTGACACCGTACCTCAAACAGGGGCGGCATTGGGCTACGGTATTCAATCTTACCGAAGATGAATTCAGCTATGTAGCATTCCGTGGGCTTGATGCAGTGGAAACTTCCGAGGCGTACGCGCTTGAGCGTGTCGGTTCAAAATGGTATTCCGATCGGAGCGACGGAAACAATTATTTGGCGGAATGTCCCGAATGGTTGGCAGTGGATACAATCATGACCGACCATGTAGCGGAATCCCCTGCCGACGGATTAAATGTGATAGGTACTCTGCATCCCCAGAATATTATATACACACTGCATATAGCCATATACACAGAGAACATTAGCAACCTCCGTTCTGCGCGTGGGGCCATCAGTGGTCTTGCATCAGGACGAAGATTTGCAAGCGACGAGCCCAATAGCAATACTACAACGGTGACCCACCTTATCGAATCATCCGATTGGTCGCGCTCGCGCATATCATCATATCCCGACATTGGAGTCGTAAAAGCCGATATCACATGTTTCGGTCTCCCCGGCAATCATAACGGGTCGGCTGATGAAAACTATCTTGAATTTCAAGCAATGCTTTCTGATGGAAAAACTGTGTGGAAATACGAAATTCCTGTAGGTAATCTCATAGTTGAACGATATTCTCCTCCCGGCAGACGGGGTGACAATCTGAATTTATATCTTGATGTATGGCTGAATCCACCACTACCACCCGGAGGTGATAGCGACTGGGGATTCGACGTATGGATAGATGACTGGGACGAGCAGGATGATTTCCATATTCCATTTTAGTAAACATTAAGTAAACCAATTAATAATCAAAAAAACAATTTTTTAATGAAAGCTAATAAGATTCTGATGGCTTTCGTAGCCATTGCAGCGACTGCAACAGTCAGCTGTACTCAGGAAGAAGAGTTGTTAAACGACAACGGTAGTAACGTTCAGAAACCCGACGGTGATGCAGTGACATTCGGAACATACCTCTCCGGGGCTCCCGAATCGCGCGCATCGGTGATGGACCTTCCCGCCCTTAAGGAAAAGGGATTCGGTGTGTTTGGATACTACACCGAAACAGAGGACTATAACACAACAAGTCCCAACCACCAGCCCAATTTCATGTACAACCAGGAAGTGACTTGGAAAGCCGATGACGCCGACGGCGGTATGTGGCAGTACTCCCCCGTGAAATACTGGCCGAGCAATCCACTCGAAAAAGTATCGTTCTTCGCCTACGCTCCCTACAACGATACCTTTGGTGCTACGGGCATCACTGCCTTTACCTCGAACACCACAGCCGGAGACCCCAAACTCTCGTTCAAGATGGACGAGAACGTCGACAATCAGATTGACCTGCTCTATAGCAACGGAGCAATGAACCTCAGCAAGCAGACCATCGAAGAGAAGGTAAATTTCCGATTCAAGCACGCCCTGTCGCGCATAGGCTTCAAGCGCGTGGCTGTCATCAACGAAAATAGTGTCGAAAATGGCAATGAAGATAACGGCAACAGTGAGTTGAGCAAGCATGGCATTAAGCTTACTGACAAATCGACTATTGTAATCAACAGCGTGTCGATAACTTCAAGCCAGTTTGGTGACAACGGAGACTTCAATCTCCGCACCGGCGAATGGGAGAATTATGAGACCAAATCACACACTTACACACTCACCGCCGAAAACGGTGATTTCGTCAACAGCACTCTCACTCCCGACAACGCCACCACAGTGATGAACCTCACCAAGGACGATAAATATCTGATGGTGATGCCCACCCCCGTTAAGGACAAATATTCCAACGAAGATATCCCCGTAATGGTGACCGTCAAATTTGATGTCCTCACCGAGGACCCCAAGCTCGCCGGTGGCGAAAGTAGAATCACAAGCGAGGTAACGGCACCCTTCAATTTTGCGTTCCAGGCAGGTAAATCGTATAATTTCGTGCTTCACATCGGTCTGACATCCGTGAAACTCGATGCTTCCGTCGAAGATTGGATTGACAATGATCACCGAGGGGTGGAAGATATTGTAGTAAATACTCCCAGCAATGACTCCTACACTCTTGTTCTCGATGCCCGCGACGGCAGATTCAGAAATGGTAGCGAATACTATGTAATGACCAAGTTTGATCTGGATTTGGAAAATGGAGTAGTGGCAGATGCCGTATTTGAAATTCCTTACTTCTATAACAACAAGAGCGAGCAATACTGGGACGCCCCCGAAAATGATATATACTGGAAATATCAGTTAGACTATTATGGATTTGTGTGCTGGTGCGACAACATTGTTGAGAATCTGGAAGCCCCGATGGAACTTCATTCTAAATATGAAGGTGAAGGCAGATTTAAAGGATTTAAATATTACAGTCCTACTCCGCTTATCTTCGAAGATAAGTGGGCTTACGACTACGACCCTACTGCTCCGGACCTGCTGATACCGTCGGAAACGACCATCACCATTCCGGTAGACGATCCCACAAGATTCCGCATCCTATACGCCGTATGGCCCATAGGCGAAAACCACTTAGATTAACGCTATAAGGCTCCCGGTCTCCTTTAGAGACTGAACGCATCAACCCCGCGCATCATTCCGGTGCGCGGGGTTTTGATTATATCAACCTTGGATATGAATAGAGAATATTGTTTAACATGCGGTTATAGTCCGCTGGTGAGTTATAAATATGTAAATATAAGTACCGGCATCCGCCACAATCACTAATAGCGCGGTGTTAATAGATTCGTAACCATGGTTGAATATAACTGAAACAGATAGCGGCGTGCTCACTTTAAATAAAGTTACGCAACGCCGCTATTGATTTATATGTCCTAATATATCTTATCAGTCTATTTGCACGACCAAAAAATTAGAGGTACTCCAAAAACGCGTAGGATTGGTTATCTGGAGGATTTTTTCACCATTCTCTCCTTCAGTTATCTGATATGAGTCTGACGGCTGGTTAGTCATGACTTTAGCTTTTTTGGAGTGCAATGGCAATGCTGTCAATGTACGTTTGTCAACAGGTGTGAAATAAGACATCTCAAAGTCACCTTGCATTATCTTTGTCTTTCTTAAGAACCCGGTCTTAATTATTTTATGCTCTTCAAGCTCCTTCTTGGAACCAAGGGCATAATAGCAAGTGTTAAGTTCATTGGTCAGAGTCTGGGTCTCTTTTATTGCCTGTTCACGTCCTGCTTTTTCTTCCGCCACTGTGGAGTGGAGGGAATCTACAGTGGTATTGAGATTGGCGATCGTCACATTCGCAGCCGTAAGTTGCGTGGTAAGCTCTTGGATTTGTGATTCGTTTTGTGCAATCTGTCCTTTAAGTGTCTCAATTGTTTTCAGGAGCTTCGCATTTTCACCTTGATGCTGCTTGATTTTCTTCTCAAGTTCGGCAAGACGCGTCCTACGATCTGCCAATGCCTGCTTCACGGCTGCTATATCATTTTTTAGCTGCTGCTTTTTTGATGGAGTTTCGGATTGAATGCTTGCCGGGGTGGATAGAATTTGTTCCATCTCTTTAAGCTGCATCATATCATCTGAAATGTCATTAACCAATGCGAGCAATGTATCCTGAGTCTGCAACGTAGATTCCAGTTCTGCACGACTCATGGTCACCATAGTGCTATCGTTGGTGGCGTCACTACGTTCTCCGGTATGTCCGCAGGATGCCATCAATAAGGCAAACGCACCGGCTGTAATCAATTGTACCTTCTTCATAATCATAATAGTTGGTGGTATATTCCGTTTTTTAATCGTCGTAAGACTTATATTTGTTTTTGTGCTTTGGCGCTTCGTCTTTATCTTTTTTGCCGCCGATAATAATAACAATCTCTCCTTTGGGATTGTTTTGGGTGAAAAACGCGATCAATTCCCCCAATGTCCCACGCACCGTTGTTTCATGAATTTTGGATATTTCCCGTGACACAGAAGCATCTCTATCGACACCGCAATATTCTGCAAGCTGCGTCAATGTCTTCACCAATCGCAAAGGTGACTCATATATAACTACGGTACGCTGCTCTTCCGATATCTCGTTGAGTCTTGTAGCCCTGCCCTTTTTAGGCGGTAAGAAACCTTCAAAGCAAAATCTGTCACAGGGCAGACCCGAATTTACCAAAGCGGGGACGAATGCGGTGGCGCCGGGCAGGGTTATAACCGGGATGTCATTTTTCCTGCATTCCCGTGACAATAAAAAACCGGGGTCGCTTATGCCGGGAGTGCCTGCATCGCTTATCAGGGCTATATCCTCGCCCGATAGCAAACGTGATATTATCGGCTCCACGGTTCCATGTTCATTAAACTTATGGTGACTCATCAATGGCACATTTATACCAAAATGTTTCAGAAGCACGCCGCTTGTGCGTGTGTCTTCCGCCAAAATAAGGTCACAGTTAGTTAATACCGATATTGCCCGTGGGGTCATATCCTCAAGATTACCTACAGGAGTCGGTACTATATATAGCGTGCCGGATGATTGCATGATGCGTGACAATTAAATGAATCGTGCTGTGACAATACGCATAAAATCCTTCACATCCTCATTCTCGGGGTCCCAGCATAAATCATTGTAAAAATAATCCTCAATCTCCCCTACACTGGTCATGGCATTTACCACATGGAGGGCATCGGCCATTTCAGCATCACTATTGGCAAATAGCTCGCGACGGAAACGAAACTTGTCATTCAATGTAAACCCCGATGGCACGTCCGCTATACGGATAGTCTCGCTCTCATTGCAAATATCTGTTTTCTCATCGGCAGAATCAGCACTGACGCTTATCTCCGGTATTGATTCGACGTCTGATTCCGGCTGACAGCATGGTGACGTCCCTGCATCCTCAGATTCTTCCAACTCGGTTGAACGGGCTACAGCATCCATTTCAGCAGATGATACCGACACGGAATCGGCATTTAATCGAGCTACACCATCTGCCAACATTCCTGCCTTCTCTTTCAGAAGAGACCAAGCCGCAGCGGGAGCATTCTCTTCTCTCCGTTCAATCAATGTAAGAAGTCCTTCTACTTCAAGACAGAGATTCAATAATTTTTCAACCTGATTATCCATATTATCGAGGTGTTTTAATGTTACAATATTGGCACAAAGGTATAGAAAAACTATGATATACGGATGCTGCGCCCTTTAAATAAATCAGTGTGCTCTGTAACTCATTGGCATATATCTACGATGCATAACGCTATATGGAACCGTGCAACCGCTCTATGAGCAAATCGCCAATTGCCTTTTTGACCGTGGCTCTTGATGAGAATCCGTTGAGCATCACCACTACTACGTGTGACGGAACCCCGTCATCGCCAAGCATATATCCGGCATAACACTGCACATTTCTCATACTGCCTGTTTTGGTGGCAAGACGTCCGTCCAACGGTGAGTCTTTTAAGAAATTCCGCATAGTTCCGTCTTGTCCCGCCCGAGGGAAGCACTGCAGATAGCGGTTGTCGCTATTGTTGTTACGGGCCATCCATACGAGCACATCGGCTAAAAAATAGGGTGTTATGCGGTTATTCCGGGAGAGCCCACTGCCATCCTCTATCACAATTCCGCATGTATCCACACCGTTGTTGGCCCACAAGGTTAATTCAGCGTCTATGGCGTCCTTTCGCGAACGTCCTGCTGCTACGGTGCGTAACATTCCTTCGGTCATCATATTGTCGCTCCGAAACATCAGACTTTTCAGAATGTCGGCATATTTAGGAGACTGATGACGGTATATAAGTGTTCGGTGTCCTGAGTGTTTCAATTTCTTACCGGAAACTGCAACACCTTGACCGGTGAGAGCCAATTCGATAGCCTTGCACATGGACGATTCCGGATCGGGATTGGACAATGCCGTGGATGATTTACGGCTTTTTCGTCCGGTAACCGTGATTTTTTTATTGGACATTTCTATCTTTGTGGCTCTGCGCGATGGCACAAAATTGATTTTCAGTCCCGGTATTTCCGGTTGACACCTTTTGGATGGCATGGATAGTACAAATTTGTTGTCGGCGTAATTTAACGCATGGTGCGCGGCTCCATAAGGCCACATCAAATCTTCCGACATCCATCCGTCGGGTACGCATTCCTCCATAGCCGCTGGATATGATGCCAGCACACACCCGCTCACCTCCTTAACACCCATGTGGCGAAGAGCGGAAGCCACACTGTCGGCAACACCGGAATATTCGGGGAAGTATGCCGATTCGATTGTCGGATCGCCGGTTGCATAAACGACTATATTGCCTTTCAATATGCCATTTTTAATAGGACCGTCGGCTATGATTTCCGTTTCGAAGCAGTCGTCGGGCGAAGATGTGCTGAGTACGGTGGCCGAAGTAATTGCCTTTGTGACACTTGCCGGGATGAGCGGAATCTCCCCGTTGACATCCATTACCACCTCCCCTGTCCGGATATTCTCAATATATATACCGACATTTGCAGCCGGTATGTCAGGCACCGACTGCAGGTAGGTGTCATTGCTTGCCGAAAATGCCACCAAAGGGAGCATCCATGTCAGAAATGGTATGAGACGTTTCAACATTTTCTATAATTTAAACTGAATACGAAATTAGTCAATCTGTTTTTATTGGGGCTAAAAATTAAGTGCATTTTGCGTTATTAAAGAAAATTTGAGTAATTTCGCAGAATAAATCTACCGCTACGCGCATTGGTACAATGGTAAGTAAGACTCGCGATAAATTAATAGAAGTAGCAAGGCAACTATTCGCCTATAAAGGTGTAGAAAACACCACCATGAATGATATTGCCGCAGCTTCCGACAAGGGAAGACGCACCATATATATCTACTTTAAAAACAAACGTGAAATCTACAATGCCGTTGTCGAACGACAAAGCGACGTGGTGATATCGCGTTTGCGGGCTGTAGTTGACAGCGAGAAGCCACCTATGGAAAAGTTGGTGGCATATTTGATGTTACGGTTCGACATCCTTTCAGAAACGGCGCCAAAGCATGAACGACACCGGTTGATATTCAGTCGTGACCATCGCAGGATGGAGCGCATCCAGCGGCTTGCCTTAGCAAAAGAAAGAGAATTATTTAGTGTGTTGTTGAAGCAGGGAATTGCTGAAGGCGTGTTTGATTCGGAGCAGGCTCGTAGGTTGACATCTTTTTTGACCGTGACATTTACCGGTGTGGATTCCTGTCAGCTTCAAGGCGCATTTGAATTAAACGGACTACAGATTGAAGATGTACGCGACAACCTTATAAAGTTTGTGACCGAAGGAATAAAAAAACAACCTAATTAATATAACCAACTCAATTTTTCATTACAATGAAATTACTTGAAGGAAAAACAGCCCTTATCACAGGTGCCGCTCGTGGCATCGGTAAGGCAATCGCTTTGAAATTCGCTCAGGAAGGTGCAAATATCGCATTTACCGACCTTGTTATCGATGAAAACGGTAAGCAGACCGAAAGTGAAATAGCCGCTTTGGGTGTAAAAGTTAAAGGATATGCTTCAAATGCCGCAGATTTCAATCAGACAAAAGAAGTTGTCGAGCAGGTAAAAGCCGATTTCGGATCTATAGATATCCTCGTAAACAATGCCGGTATCACCAAGGACGGCTTGATGATGCGTATGACAGAGCAGCAGTGGGATGCTGTAATCGCGGTAAACCTCAAGAGCGCGTTTAACTTCATCAATGCCACACTGCCTATCATGTTGCGCCAGCGTTCAGGCAGCATAATAAACATGGCTTCTGTAGTAGGCGTGCATGGCAATGCCGGTCAGTCCAACTATGCTGCATCTAAAGCCGGTCTCATAGCATTGGCAAAGAGTATCGCCCAAGAAGTAGGTTCGCGTGGCATTCGTGCCAATGCCATAGCCCCCGGATTCATCGAAACAGCTATGACCGCCGCCCTCCCCGACGACGTACGTGCCGAATGGACCAAAAAGATTCCATTGCGCCGTGGCGGAAAAGTTGAGGATATCGCCAATGTTGCCACATTCCTTGCATCTGACATGTCGAGCTACGTCAGCGGTCAGGTTATCCAAGTCGACGGTGGCATGAACATGTAATATCAGGCTTAGATAAATCTAATACGCAATCCCGGGCTAGTTGAATCAGTGCCCGGGATTGTTCTATTTTGTATAAATAACGTGAAATGAGCCATAGGCTCCCGATGCTGATTTGGGGGTTATTAAAAATTCATGTAACTTTGAACAAATTTTCAAGTACTTGATATGCTAAGATACAATACACAAATGAAACCACTGTTGCTCCCCGAATATGGCAGGAACATACAGAGTATGGTTGACCATTGTTTGACAATAGAGGATCGTGATGAGCGCAACAGATGCGCCAACGCAATCATAGCCTCTATGGCAAATCTCTTTCCGGAGCTCAAAAATGGTGGCGAATACAATCATAAATTATGGGACCATTTGGCTATCATGTCCAATTTTCAACTTGATATAGATTATCCCTGCGAGGTGATTCGACCTGAAAACCTGCATACCCGCCCTGAAAGGGTGGAATATCCGCAGAACAACTTCCGTTATCGCCACTACGGACAGTCATTGGAGTGGATGATATACCGGGCTTCGGAAATGGAACCGGGGGATGAGCGTGATGAATTGGTTCGTCTGATAGCCAACCAGATGAAAAAACTGATGCTTGCCGTGAATACCGATGGCGTTGATGACGCTAAAATATTCAAGGACCTTGCCGAAATGTCGCATGGTTGCATCCGAATAAACCCCGACGACATGCACCTCCACGAGTTTAAAATAGCGCAGCAACCTACCGGAAAGAAGAAAAAGAAAAAATAATATTGTACAATACCTGTACCACACAATATGATACGTGAATCGGAAATAATATCAATCGGAGCGTTTGCAAAACCTCACGGAATAAAAGGTGAGCTCAATGCTGAACTTGACTACGACGTTGACATACGTGAATTCAAGTGCCTTATTATAGATATTGATGGGATTTACGTGCCATTTTTCATTGATGGATATCGCACACGTGGAAAGCACTCGGTCCTGATTCATTTAGATGGCGTGAACGACGAAAAAGAAGCCAAGTCGTTTGCCGGTAAAGAAATCTATGCATTGCGAAGCGAGATGGACACCGTCATTTCCGAGGATGAGTCCGATGGACTCTATGCATCGGATTTGTTGGGCTTCACGCTGTGTTCTGAGAACGGAGAGGATATTGGCGTCATTGATGGATACGATGACAGTACCGACAATGTCCTTTTTATAGTGAAACGCAATGACGACGCCACGCGTCCCCTATATGTACCGGTTGTGGATGAATTCATTACTAATATCGATTTGGAACGTAAACGTATATCAATGTCGTTGCCTGACGGCATTCTGGAACTTTAAATATTTTTGACTCATGAATGAATACGATGAATTGACAGCGATAAAAGCTATGCGCGCGGCACTGCCCGCGCAAGTGTCGAATGCGTATGATGATGACGAGCTACTTAATATAGTGGACATGATATGGGACTATTACGAGCAGAACGGTTTGCTGGATATCGACATGGATGATGACGACGATGAGCCGGATACTCTGCTTCAGGATCTCGTGGAATATACAACACGTATGTTGAAAAAAGATAAAGGTGCGACTATTGAGTTAGACCATCTTCCGGCTATGATACAGGCTGAACTGGATTACGAAGAGACACTTGCCAACGATATTTGACCGAAATGTTATGAAAGCTCTCCAATACAAATACTTGTTACCGCTCGTAAGCTTGTGTATGATGATGCTTAGTGCGCCATCCATACACGCACAAGTTACGGCACAGCAACAATATCCGGGATACAACGAGGAAACATTTATGGATATGGATTTTGACCCCAACCTCCTCACCCCAGAGATTCCGGTAACAGCACGAGGCACTGTGGCAGATTACATACGGAAAACGGCTAACTCGCTAAAAAGTGCCTATACCATAGACCTGATGCGCGATGATGAAGTATTTATCGTGTCGATTCCTACCGACGAGGTGTTTTTGCCTAACGACACGCTATTATCTGCATACGCACCGAAACAGTTGGATCCTATGCTCAGATTGATGAGCGATCCATTTATGTATAAGATTGTCGTGGCGGTACATACCGATGATACCGGTTCTGAACATTATCGGGATATGCTCTCCACTGCCAGGCTCAATTCTATATATGATTGGCTCATGGATGCAATCGACTCCGGTATCTTGTCTGAGGATTTGATAATAATACCATTCTCCATGGCATCATCGGATCCAATCCAACTCAATGACACACGCGCCCATCGACGCGAGAACAGAAGAATCGAATTTTACTTCATCCCGGGACCAAAAATGATAGAGTTGGCGCAAAAACGACAACTTAAATAACCTATACACCGTATTAGGCTTCAACCTTGTTTGAGATACCGCCTAATATTAGTAATTTTGCAATCGAATAGAATATTAACTGATTATAATCACACATTAAATGGCAAAAGAACTTAAAGACTTGACCAAAAGAGCGGATAATTACTCTCAATGGTACAATGATTTAGTAGTTAAAGCTGACCTTGCCGAACAATCGGCCGTAAGAGGATGTATGGTAATCAAACCATACGGATATGCTATATGGGAAAAAATGCAACAGCAATTGGACCGCATGTTTAAAGAAACCGGCGTTCAGAATGCCTACTTCCCGCTATTAATCCCCAAATCATTCTTATGCCGTGAAGCGGAACATGTTGAAGGTTTTGCCAAAGAATGTGCGGTAGTTACACATTACCGACTCAAAAATGACCCTAACGGTAATGGTGTGATTGTAGACCCTGATGCCCGTCTTGAGGAGGAACTCATAGTGCGTCCCACATCTGAGACCATAATTTGGGGCACATACCGTAATTGGATTCACAGCTATCGTGACCTCCCCATTCTATGTAATCAGTGGGCGAATGTCATGCGTTGGGAAATGCGTACACGCATGTTCCTGCGTACTGCAGAGTTCTTATGGCAGGAAGGACATTGCGCGCATGCCACTGCAGAAGAATCCGAAATGCGTACCGTGCAGATGATAAACCTGTATGCTGATTTTGCCGAAAAATATATGGCGATGCCTGTAATCAAAGGCGTGAAGTCTGCTAATGAACGCTTTGCCGGTGCCGTAAACACATATACCATCGAGGGCATGATGCAGGATGGCAAGGCATTGCAATGCGGTACTTCTCATAATCTTGGGCAAAACTTTGCAAAAGCATTTGATGTCACATTCGTAAATAAGGAAAATAAGCCGGAATATGTCTGGGCAAACTCTTGGGGTGTATCTACACGATTGATGGGTGCTCTTATAATGACTCATTCCGACGACAATGGCTTGGTACTACCTCCCCACTTGGCTCCTATACAGGTTGTGATAGTGCCTATATTTAAAAATAATGACCAACTCGCGGAAATCACTAATGCAGTAGAACCCATAGTAGCTCAATTGAAAGCACTTGGCATAAGCGTTAAGTATGATGATGCTGACAATCGTCGTCCCGGATTCAAATTCGCCGATTATGAATTGAAGGGTGTTCCTGTTCGTCTTGCAATCGGAGCACGCGATATTGAAAATGGCAAGGTGGAAGTGATGCGTCGTGATACCCTTGAGAAATTTGAATTACCTATCGAAGGATTGGCACAGAATATAAGCACCCTGCTCGAAGAAATCCAGACTAATATCTACGATAAGGCATTGAAACATCGCGAGTCTATGACACGTACCGTTGACACATACGATGAATTCAAGGAAGAAATCGAGAAGGGTGGATTCATACTTGCACATTGGGATGGAACTACCGAAACGGAAGAACGTATCAAGGAGGAAACTAAAGCCACCATACGATGCATGCCGTTGGATGGCGACACTACCGAAGGCGTATGTATGGTTACCGGCAAACCCTCCAAGCAGCGTGTGATATTTGCACGTAACTATTAATACCGCCCTGCAAAAGTAAAATAGACATGAAAGCACCTGTTATAGCCATAGTAGTCCCATGCTACAATGAAGAACAGGTGCTTCCTGTATCTATACCATCACTGCTTTCCGCTTTGGACTCAATGGTAACAGACAATTTAATAGCCCCGGAAAGCTATTTGATGTGTTGTGATGATGGTAGTAAAGATTCAACATGGAATCAGATAAACCGATACCATCAAATGGATTCTCGCGTAAAGGGGCTTAGATTCAGCAATAACCGTGGGCAACAATTCGCACTACTTGCAGGTCTGTTAAATGTCGTTGACCATTGTGATGCAGCCATAACCATTGACGCTGATTTGCAAGATGACGTTGGGGCAATGCACCGAATGGTTGAAAAATTCCGGATTGGGACGGAAATAGTGTACGGCGTACGCCATGGACGAGAATCGGACTCATGGTTTAAGCGCAACACAGCTAGGGGCTTCTACTCTCTGCAGCGCAATCTTGGACTTGAGACGGTTTATGACCATGCTGATTTCCGACTGATGAGCAGAAATGCCATAAAGCTTCTAAGCCAATACGGCGAACAGAATTTGTTTCTACGAGGTATTGTGCCTCTGTTAGGGCTTACTTCCGACACCGTTGAGTATGATCGCAAGGAACGTTGTGCAGGTTCTTCGAAGTATTCAATTCGGCGTATGTTGGGATTCTCTATTGATGGAATCACTTCATTCTCGTCACGCCCGATTCGCATGATTCTTACTGTGGGGGTTCTGCTACTGCTCCTGGATATAGCTATGACCATATATGTTTTTATCTCATATATGGGCAATAATGTAATTCCCGGATGGACATCGCTCATGCTTTCCGTATGGTTTCTCGGAAGTCTTATTTTGATTAGCCTTGGGATTGTGGGTGAATACATAGGCAAGATATTCGTGGAAGTAAAGAATCGGCCGAGGTATATTATTAAAGAATACTTAATTGATTAGCATCTGATGAAATCAAATGATCTTATATCACAATTGTCATCTGCGACAGGCTGGGACAATCAGAAAATATGCACCATGCTCAATGGATTGACCGATGCCATAAAGGAATATTGTATCGATGTTGATTCTGTAGCTATTCCCGGATTCGGTACATTTGTCACAGAAAAAACCGATGAGCATGTGGCAGTTTCACCGACTGATAATGCACAAATGATATATCCGCCGGAAATTTCCGTGAAATTCAAATCGAGTGTGGTTCTGCGCAAAAAATTCATAGGATGAATACAAAAATTCCCGTAAAAAAACTATCTGAAAAAGTTGCGGTATCGGTCAATATGCCGGTAGAAGAGGTGCAATCTTTTATAAAAATATTATTTGAGCAGATTGTTGATGGATTACAGCAAGGCGAATCAGTCACACTTCCGGGGCTTGGTAAGTTTACTGCATCATCAATGCCGGATGAGCCTGTGGCATTCATACCGGAGCGCGAATTTGCCGATGCGGTCAACGCTCCTTTTGTAATGTTTGAACCCATACCATTGAACGAAGGTGTAACGGAGGAAATCCTTGATAGCGTTTCAATCTCTGATGCTTCTGAACGCAGACAATCCACAATCGCAACTGAAGAACCAATCCCCTCACCACTACCGGAAGAAAAACCGGAAATCAGCAACGTAGAGATTGAGGAGTCTCCCGAAACCGGTGAGGATATTCCGGTTTTAACAGACACAGAGCCCCATGTCGATACTGCCGATGCCACAATGACAGAAGTGTGCAATAATAATAATGATGAATTAGATACAGTATCTGAATTTAAGGAATCTATCTCCGATGCTGATATTGCCACGTCTCAAAATGAGGCAGACATTGCCATTGAGAACCGCCGGATTAGCGATGTTCAAGCCGCTATTCCGCAAGTCCATGCCGACGACCCATCTCTATATATCCCCGAGGATGAAGTGGAATATGTTGGAACATCAGATGATAAGGACAGGTCAAGATTTCTGCCGGGATTCATTCTGGGACTTATAACTGGTTTGGCAATCGGCGCGTTAGCACTGTTTGCTTACATGGTGTATTTCATCAACTCTCCGGTTACTCCTGTTGAATAGTCTGAATATATCGACAGGTTACCGATTGTCAATATACGGTATTTTAAAATAGCTTAATCATTTAATGCAATAAACTATTAATAGCTAAATTTAACATCCCGTTTTACATATTGAGTGTTATTATAGTTAAATTTGTAGTGGAAATCAACATTTAATTGATTTCCACATTTATATATATGAAGTTATAACGCTTAATTCATTATTCGACAATTAAAATATTATGAGCGAACCGGTAAATATACGGGAATTGAACGATCTCGTAGCCAGCAAAAACAATTTTGTGAACCTTATCACCCAAGGAATGGACCAGACCATTGTTGGACAAAAGCATTTGGTTGATTCCTTGTTAATTGCATTATTGGCAAACGGACATGTGCTGTTGGAGGGCGTGCCTGGTTTGGCAAAGACTTTGGCTATTAAAACTTTGGCTCAGATAATAGATGCCAAGTACAGCCGTATACAGTTTACCCCCGACTTATTGCCAGCCGATGTTATCGGTACAATGGTATATAGCGTTCAAAAAGAACAATTCCAAATCAAGCGTGGACCGATATTCGCCAACTTCGTGCTTGCCGATGAAATCAACCGTGCTCCGGCAAAAGTTCAGAGTGCCCTTCTCGAGGCCATGCAGGAACGTCAGGTGACCATTGGAGAAACAACGTTCCGTCTTGACGAACCTTTTCTGGTCATGGCTACACAAAACCCGATTGAACAGGAAGGTACCTATCCCCTTCCCGAAGCTCAAGTCGATCGTTTCCTTCTAAAGGTAGTCATCGGTTATCCGACCAAAGCTGACGAAAAACTTATCATACGACAGAATATCACACCTGTTAAACGCGACATACGCCCTCTGCTTCGCCCCGAAGAGATTCTGGAAGCTCAGAAAATTGTAGAGCAGATTTATCTCGACGAGAAAATCGAACGATACATTGTTGACATCGTGTTTGCGACCCGTTATCCCGCCGAATACAATCTAAAGGATCTTGAGAGCATAATTTCATTCGGAGCTTCTCCGCGTGCTTCTATCGGTCTTGCCAAGGCAGCACGTGCATACGCCTTCCTACGTCAACGTGGCTATGTAATACCTGAAGATGTACGCGCCGTATGTCATGATGTGTTGCGCCACCGTATCGGCTTGTCTTATGAAGCCGAAGCCAACAACATTACCGCCGATGAGATTATCTCTGAAATCCTTGATAAGGTAGAAGTGCCCTAAGTAGATACATTATGTCATTCTCCCTCTCCTCTGTTTTAATGAATGCCTAATAACCATAAGAAGCAACCGTTCGTCTATGGAAGCAAATGAACTTCTGAAAAAAGTTCGAAAAATCGAAATTAAAACCCGTGGATTGTCACAAAACATATTCGCGGGCGAATACCATACGGCATTTAAGGGACGCGGAATGACCTTTTCAGAGGTGCGCGAATATCAATATGGTGACGATATCCGCGACATTGACTGGAATGTTACAGCACGTCACAATCATCCATACGTAAAAGTGTATGAAGAGGAACGCGAATTGACTGTAATGCTGCTTGTCGATGTTTCAAGAAGCCGTATGTTCGGAGCCGAGGGCGATGAAAAACGTGAGGTCATTGCCGAAGTAGCTGCCACTATCGCATTTTCCGCTATACAGAACAATGATAAAATTGGTGTGATATTCTTTTCCGATAAGATAGAGAAATTCATTCCCCCAAAGAAAGGTAAGAAGCACATTTTATTTATTATCAGCCAACTCCTTGACTTCACTCCTGAAAGCAACGGCACAGATATATCGCAGGTGCTCCGATATTTTACAGACGCGCTTAAAAAGCGATGCACCACATTCTTAATATCGGATTTTATCGATGAGCACGACTACTATACTGCAATGTCAGTAGCTGCTAATAAACACGATGTCATTGGCATTCAGGTCTATGATAAGCGCGATGCTCAATTGCCCGATGTAGGTCTTATGCGCGTGGCTGATTTAGAGACAGGACATAGTCGATGGATAAACACATCATCGGCATCCGTAAGGAAAGCTTACAACAAATGGTGGTACGACCGTCAGCAAAAAATGATTGATACCCTTCAACGTTGTCGCGTGGACTTAGCAACAATCGCTACCGATGAAGATTTTGTCAAGTCATTAATGTCATTATTTAAGAAACGAGGCGTAAGATAATTATTATTATGAAATTACGACAGCTCATATCAATTGTTTTATTATCCCTTGGTTTGATGACTTTTGCCGCATCGGAGTTCTCAGCTAAGTCGGAATTGGACTCGGTGTACCTGCTTATGGGCAAACAAACACGATTGCACGTTAATGTGGTCGGACCGCTTTCCGAGACAGGTGGAATTGTGGCTATTGACTCCATGTGGAAAGATGTGGAGATTATATCCATGGGAGAGCCTAAGATAAATGATCTCGGAAACAATCGCAAGGAACTTCGACAAGACATTATCATACAGTCTTTCGATTCCGGAATGTATACCCTCCCGCCTGTAATATATCTTCAGGAGGGAGAAACTATTTTCACAAATCGACCTGTACTTAAAGTTATACCGGTAGCTGTAGACTCTATGGTTACAGTACATGATTATGCTGATGTAGCTGATGTAAATCGTCATTTTTTCGACTATTTTCCAGATTGGGTCACTGATTATGGAGCATGGATATTGCTCACATTGGCAGTAATTGCAATATCTCTTTTCATTTATTTGAAATGGTTGCGCAAGGGACAGATTCCATTGATTCCCGCAAAAAAACCGGTTCCGCCCTACCAGCTTGCCATACAGCGTCTTGAAGAGCTTCGCAATGAACACCTGTGTGAACGCGGCGAGGAAAAAGAGTACTATACACGTCTTACTGACATCTTACGCTCATATCTTGACAAACGATTCGGAATCAATGCGATGGAGATGACATCGACACAGATAAAGAATGCATTACGGTCCAACGAGGCCACACGGCTTCCCGAACGTTACATGACCAGAATCCTTGAAATTGCCGATTTTGTTAAGTTTGCAAAGGTGCGACCGTTGCCTGACGACAATGAACAGGCATTCCGTTCGGCAATGCAGTTTGTGGAAGATACCAAACCTGAAGAGACTCCGGATACGGACGATTCAAAACCAATTGAAGTCAACAATAAGATAGACTGATAATATGCTGTTTGCACATCCTAAATATTTATGGTTTCTGTTGATTCTCGTACCATATATCGCATGGTATGTGTATCATCATCGAGCTGATTTTGCCGCAATGAGCGTATCGACAACACGTCCATACGACCGTTTACCCAGAACCTACAAGGAATATCTTTTACATGGCATGTTCCTGCTTCGGCTTGTTGCCGTAGCTATGCTTATCATCATTTTGGCACGTCCGCAAACCCACGACAAGTGGAGTTCGTCCCGTACTGAAGGCACTGATATTGTCATAGCTTTAGACATATCCACAAGTATGCTTGCACGCGATTTTAAACCCGACCGATTTGAAGCCGCAAAAAATGTGGCGGCGAAATTCGTTGCCGGACGGGAGTCCGACAATATCGGATTGGTGATTTTCGCCGGTGAAAGTTTCACTGCCGTTCCTATGACCACTGACCGCTCCATGCTTGCCAATTATATTCATGATGTAAGGATGGGCATGCTGCAGGACAATACGGCAATTGGCGATGGTCTTGCCACCTCTATAAATCGTATTAAAGAAGGTAATGCCAAATCAAAGAGCATCATCCTGCTCACCGATGGCTCAAACAATACCGGCAATGTAGCCCCCATCACAGCGGCTGAGATAGCTAAGAAACTTGGCATAAAAGTTTACACTATAGGTGTTGGACGGAATGGCATGGCACCCTACCCTGCGGAAAATGAATTCGGACGGATTACATACGTCAACATGCCTGTAGTTATAGATGAAGCTACACTCAAAACCATAGCTACGACTACTGGCGGAAAATATTTCCGTGCCACTGACAATAATGTTCTCGCACAGATTTTCGAAGAAATCGACCGCTTGGAGAAAACTGAGATTGACGTCCGTAATTTCACGCATACAGAGGACAATTATTTGCCGTGGGCTTTGTTTGCCCTCGCACTCTTGGCTTTGGAGCTTATACTGCGCAACACATTGCTAAGGAATATCCCGTAACCAATTTTGTAAAGCAACGCGATTATCATGATAAATTTCGCTAATCCACATCTGTTATACCTGCTGTTAATCATACCGGTAATAGCCTTATTATATGTTTGGGCACGCGTATCGCGTAAACTCAAATTAAAGAAGTTTGGACGTCTTGATGTTATAGAGCGCCTGATGCCTGATGCATCCCGCTATATGCCCGGCATTAAAATTATCATCGAGCTAACGGCAGCCGCATTCATAATATTGGCTATAGCACGTCCTTATGTTGAAAAGACCGATTTTTCTGGTGGTGATGAAGAAACCGCAAGCGGAATTGAGGTTATGATTTGTTTCGACGTATCGAACTCAATGCTTGCATCGTCCAACGATGATCCTTCCGGAATAAGTCGATTGCAACGTTCAAAATTCATATTGGAGAAACTTGTCGACAAGATGCATAATGATAAGGTAGGATTGATAGTCTTCGCCGGTGATGCGTACACACAATTGCCCATTACCTCCGACTACATCTCTGCCAAGATGTTCATAAACAATCTCAATACCGACATGGTACCGACACAAGGTACGGCGATTGGATCGGCTATTGATATGGCGATTAATTCGTTCACTCCCGATAGTGAATTCCAAAAAGCGATTGTGCTTATAACCGATGGTGAGAATTTCGAAGACAATGCTGTTGAAGAAGCGAAGCGGGCTGCTGATGCCGGCATACAAGTGGATGTAATCGGCGTTGGATCCGGTAAGCCAATGCCTATACCCGTAAATGGCGCGCGCAATGAGTATATGCGGACCAATACTGGTGAGGAGGTGCGCACTGCACTCAATGAACAAATGGCAGCGGAAATAGCCAAAGCCGGTAACGGCATCTACATTCCCGGAAGCGCAAGTTCGGCTGTTGGCGAACTTACTGACCAACTGGATAAATTATCTAAAACTGAATATCGACGTACATCAGTACCATCGCCTGCCTCCGAGCTCTTCCCTATAGCCATAATAGTAGCTCTATGCCTACTGCTTATTGATCTGCTACTCCCATATAGCAAGATATCCTGGCTTAGAAATATTAATTTCTTTTCTAAAAATTGATATTACATGAAACGCGTACTTTCTTATATATTGCTTGCCGCTATGGCAATGCCGGCTGTTGCCGAGAGCAATAATGCCGAGCCATTGCTTTCCACCAAGCAGGAGCGAAACTACATAACCGAAGGCAACAAACTATATCGTGATAAGCGTTTTGCCGATGCTGAAGTCTCGTATCGTAAGGCTTTGGAACTTGTTCCCGGCTCGGAAATAGCCTCATATAACTTAGCTGCGGCTTTGATACGACAGGCAGGTTCTGCCGACCCTAACGCTGAAAACAATCCTCTAAAAGATGCGCAGCAATTACTGCAGCAACTTGCTGCCGGAGCACGAGATATATCCATCGCAGAGAAAGCATTTTACAATCTCGGTAACATGGCATTTAATCAGGAAAATTATGCTCAAGCTATCGACATGTACAAAAATTCGCTGCGTAAGAATCCCGATAACGACAAAACACGCGAAAACCTGCGATTGGCGCAGATTAAATTGAAGGAACAGCAGCAGAATCAAGATAAAAATCAAAATCAGCAGGACAAACAGGATCAACAGGACAAGCAGAATCAGGATCAAAACAAAAACGACGATAAAAACCAGCAGAAAGACGACCAACAGCAGAATCAACAGCAGGAGCAAGAAAAAGATAAGAAACCTGAGCAACAGCCTCGCCAAGAAACTTCAATAAGCGATGCTAATGCAGAAAAAATTCTAAAGGCAATGGAGAATGAGGAAGCAGCTACGCGCCGTCGTGTGGAAGCCCAGAAAAAGAAGAGTGATAAAAATTCCTCGCGCCGACAAGTCACAAATCCATGGTAAACAACCCACATAGCCAAATTTAAGCCGATTTATGAGAGATAATATGAAGCGAATAATCATTGCGATACTGACACTTGTATTTTTTACGGCAAGTGTATATTCGGCACCATCGTTTTCGGTAAATGCACCTGGGCACGTATCCGTAGGCTCAAAATTTGCCGTAACGTTCCGACTGAAGGATGCTGAAGGTTCCGGATTGAAAATCCCTCAGATCAACGGATGTACGCTCCTTTATGGACCTTCCACCTCCACAAGCCAAAGTTATCAGGTGTACAATGGTCAGATGACATCGTCATCGACTATCGATTACACATACTTTTATCGGGCTGATCAGGAAGGTACATTTACAATCGGGGAAGCCACTATCAATGTCGATGGGAAAACACTTAGCACTAAAGCCACCTCATTGACTATAGGGCCGGCACCGGCGGGACAACAGAATCATGGTCAAGGACAGTCCAGCCGTCAGCAACCGGTTACAATCGATGATATATCGACACAATCGTCCGACCGACCTGTGAACTCCAATGATGTGTTCGTCCGTATTATATTATCCAAGCCTACAGCTTACGAACAAGAAGCCATTGAATGTACCATCAAGCTGTATACCAAGTATTCCATATCATCATTCTTTGCCACTAAGCAACCAAGTTTCGATGGCTTCCTGATTGAGGAGTTGGATGTGCAGCCGTCATTGAATCAGGTTGAAACTCTTAATGGCCAGAAATATATGACTGCACTCTTGAAAAAGTGCATCATTTTCCCGCAAAAAGATGGCAAGCTGACCATCAATTCCGGAAATTATGACATTACGGTAGTGCAATACGACAATGTCAACATGGGATTTTTCACCGTCCAGAATCCACAGGAACGCCAGATTAAGGTCAATTCCAATACCGCTTCCATAAATATCCAACCATTGCCCTCCCCTCAACCCGAGGGATTTACCGGAGCTGTAGGCCACTTTACAGTCGACAGCCGGTTGGTAGGTAATTCATTCAGGACTAATGACCCGGCAACACTTATATATACCATAAGTGGTACGGGCAATATAAAATACATCAAGGAGCCGGTTATAGACTTCCCGTCAGAATTCGAGCAGTACACTCCTAAAAGCGATATTTCCTCAAGAATTGCAGGAAACAACGTGACCGGAACCATGACGATTGAATACACTTTTGTCCCTCAGTCTGTTGGTGAATTCAAGATTGGAAGTGATAAATTTGTCTATTTCGATATTGATAAGAAGGAATATGTCACAATCAATACCCCAACCTACGATATTAAGGTAGCGAAAGGCGTTTCAAGCAATAATGTTGAACGACAGGACGTATCAGCAAAAAACACTGATATATTGCATATAAAGACCGGAGATAAAAAATTATCGATGAACCATGATTTGATAATTGCTTCCGGATGGTACTGGATGCTATATCTGCTTCTGATTATATCCATTATATCCGTGGCTGTAATCTACCGCCGCAATATACGCAAAGCTTCTGATATAAGCGGTATGAAACTTGCAAAGGCAAGCAAGGTCGCACGTAAACGGCTTAAACTGGCGCGCCAATTTATGGAGCAGAAAAATGCCGATAAATTCTATGAGGAATTACTTCGCGCAGTTTGGGGATATTTGAGTGACAAGCTTATGATTCCGGCATCGCAGTTGTCTCGCGACAATATTTCGTTGGAATTGACTGAATATGGAGCATCGGCAGAAGACTGCCGTTCTATTATAGAAGTGCTTGATGAGTGTGAGATGGCTCGATATTCCCCTGCAAGTTCTCAAGAGCAGATTGAATTGTTGTATGCCAAAGCGACTGAATCAATTGACAATCTTGAAAAAATCAAGAGGAGAAAATAAGTAAATTTACATTAGAAATCCCACGAATACCATAATAATATGCTTAGACATTTAGCCATAGTACTACTTATATTACCGGCATTGAATTCGATAGCCGGCACATTTGACCAGCGTGCGGACTCGGCTTATAATGCAGAACAATATCCCGATGCTATAAATCTTTATTTAGAAGCAATTAAAACTGACGGTACATCATCTACATTATACTATAATCTTGGCAATGCGTATTATCGTAATGGAGATATTGCAAAGGCAATAATATCATACGAACGTGCATTGCGCTTGAACCCGACAAATGGCGACGCCAAGGCTAATCTTGAGTTTGTCAATTCTAAAATCGTTGATAAGAAAGGTGAGACCGGGACATTCTTTTCAAATCTCATGGACTCGCTTTCCGGGATCGCCCACAGCAATACCTGGGCATGGATTGCCTTGGTATTTTTCGTAATCACGATTGCCGCTGCCGCATTGTACATGTTCACTTCAGCTATCATGCTGCGAAAAGTGGGATTCTTTGGCGGAATAGTTTCACTGCTGATTACCGTCATAACCATTATACTTTCTATCTGTGCCAAAAATATTGCGCAAAACAAGGAATCCGCAGTTGTGACCGCGCCATCTACTATTCTCAGCACCTCACCGCGCACACCTAAAAACCGCACTGAAGAGGCTATGTTACTACACGAAGGTACTAAGGTTCAGATTCTGGACTCCGTTTCTGCCAAGGTTGATTCTGTTGCTGTAATGTGGTATGACGTGCAGGTCGACAATAACCATCGGGCATGGATTAAGTCATCTGATGTAGAAATCATCTGATGGTAAAACCCGGTAATTTGAATTTTAATTTATTTTTCCACATAAAAATTTGGTGATTCAAAAATATCAGGCTATATTTGAAACTACCGAATAATTACCTTAATAACTAAAACTATAAGATTATGGCTAAAACAATCACTTTCAACGAGCTTCGTCGACTCAAAGACAGTTTACCCGATGGCGCGACTCATCAGATTGCTGATAAACTCAATATAACAGTTCAAACCGTACGTAACTATTTTGGTGGCAGCAACTATGAATTTGGCAAAAACTGCGGTGTACACATCGAACCGGGTCCTGATGGCGGTATTGTTGTACTCGACGATACCACTATATACGACATGGCTCTTGAAATTCTGAAAGCTCAGGAACAAGACTGATACACACTCATTCTCCTCTCCCCTTCACCAAACAACTATTAAACTGCACTTCAGTGACCGACCGTCTGATAACTGTAGCGATACATACCTATGACCGTGCTCTTACGCTAAAGGCATTATTGGAGCACGAAGGGGTTAACGTGAGTCTGCAAAATGTCAATCTTTCATCTCCGGTAGTCTCTTCCGGGGTACGCGTCAGGATTAAGGAATCTGATTTACCGTTGGCACTGAGGATTATTGAGAATCAGGATATATTCAATACCTCTACGCTTATACACGAAAAGGATGCTCGAATATTGGTGCCGGTTGATTTTTCCGATTATTCTCAAAATGCTTGTAATATAGCATTTCATCTTGCCTATCTCCACAAAGCATCTATCATTCTGCTCCACTCGTTTCTGGATCCGGCTATATCGGAACAGATTCAGCTATCAGATAATCTGAATTTCGACAACGAAATATCCAATCGGGATACCGGCATTATTGTTGAGCATGAAGCTAAGCGACAAATGTCTGTCCTGACAGACATCCTATTGGCGAAGATTAAATCCGGTGATATACCTCCGGTACGGTTCACCACAGAAATTGAGGAGGGAATTCCGGAGGAGGTTATAATTCAATATGCGAAAAATCATAATCCACTTCTGTTAGTAATGGGTACACGCGGAGCCGGCTCAAAGGTTCGCGACCTTATAGGAAGTGTTACGGCTGAGGTCTTGGACACATGCCGCTTCCCGGTATTCACTGTTCCTGAGACTGTAGCAGTAAGCAATGTCGATAAGATTCGTCGTGTAGTATTCTTCAGCAATTTCGACCAAGAGGACATCCTTGCTTTGGATGCGTTATTCCATCTCGTTCCTTCGCCCTCTATGGAGGTTACCTTAGTAAAGATACCATCGAAAAAGCATGTGTCGAACAAGGCTGTATCTGAATCACTGGATGCCCTTCAATCATATTGCATATCACACTATCCCGCGCACAAATTCAGGATTGACACACTTTCCCTAAATTCGTTGGACTCAGATTACAATAGAATTACCGATAATGCCCACATCGATTTGATTGCCGTGCCTAACAAGAAGAAGAATATATTCGCACGCTTGTTCAATCCTGGTACCGCGCACAGATTGTTGTTCCACTCCGATATACCTATGATGGTTATTCCGGTATAATGTGCGTTACATTATATCCGGAAATCACCTCCACAAATCGCCATATAGCCCAACTATAATCGGGCTATTTACGGGTTATGCACGCACCTAAGGCATTCAACCGTTCATCGATATTTTCATATCCCCGGTCTATTTGATTTATATTGCCAATCTCACTGACTCCTTTTGCCGACATAGCGGCAAGCAACATCGCGATACCGGCACGTATATCAGGTGAAAGCATATTGTTAGCTCGTAATGGGAATCTGTGATCAAGCCCGATAACCACCGCCCTATGCGGGTCGCAAAGCATAATCTGAGCTCCCATATCAATAAGACGGTCTACAAAGAACAATCGGCTTTCAAACATTTTCTGATGTATGAGCACACTGCCGCGGCATTGGGTGGCTACGACAAGCATCACACTCAGCAAATCAGGAGTCAGCCCCGGCCATGGAGCGTCAGCGATATTTAGTATCGAGCCGTCAAGTGCTGTTTCTATTTCATAGCAATCCTGTTCGGGCACAAATATATCATCCTCCCTGCGCTCTAAATGAATGCCTAAACGCTTGAAACTATCCGGAATTATTCCTAAATTATCGTACGATACATTTTTTATGGTTATGCTACTGCGGTTCAAGGCAGCCATGCCTATAAAACTGCCCACCTCTATCATATCGGGTAGTATGGTATGCGCTGCCCCATGTAATTGCGACTGCCCATGAATGGTTACGAGATTTGACCCGAGCCCATCGATGCGCAGCCCCATAGCCACAAGCATTCGGCACAACTGCTGCACGTATGGTTCGCAAGCCGCATTATATATTGTAGTTTTTCCTTCAGCTAACGCAGCCGCCATTATTATATTGGCAGTTCCGGTAACCGATGCCTCATCAAGAAGCATATAAGCCCCCTTGAGATTGCCATATTTAGGCGTTTCAAGGAGATATGCCTTTTTTATTTCATCATAGCTCAATGTTGCACCTAAGCGTTCGAATCCGAATATATGAGTATCAATCTTTCTACGTCCTATTTTATCTCCGCCAGGTTTTGCAAAGTAAGCTTTACCAAAACGGGCGAGCAGAGGACCGACAACTAATACTGAGCCCCTAAGAGACGCACTCTTTGTTATGAACTCACGACTCTCTATATATTCTGTATTTATATCGGCAGCGCAGAATGTATATTTGCCCTTCTTATGTCTCTGCACGGTCACACCCATTCCTTGAAGAAGCTCTATCAGATTTCGCACATCAAGAATTTCAGGCACATTGGATATAGTCACAGGCTCCGAGGTAAGCAATACTGCACTGATCACTTGCAACGCCTCATTCTTAGCTCCTTGTGGTTCTATATTGCCATTCAATTTATGACCACCCTCTATGATAAATGTACTCATTATTTCTGATATTATTTAAATATGTTCTACTTCAGGATGCAATTCAATCCCGAATTTATTTTTTACACATTCTATCACATGGCATTCCATGCCTGTGATTTCGTTCGGAGATGCCTTGCCGGTAGCATTTACTATCACCAATGGTTGTAGATGCCATACAGCTACATTACCTGTATGATAACCCTTGAGTCCGCATTGGTCTATCAACCATGCAGCCGGAATTTTAACACTGTCATTGCCTACAGGGTAATGCGGAACCGTGCAAACACCATCAGCGGTATCAGATGCCAGTTGTTTCACTCGCTCAAACTCCTCGATAGATACTACGGGATTCTTAAAGAAGCTTCCGGCGCTACCAATTTCCGTAACACTCGGCAACTTAGATGCCCGCATGGCGAGAACCGCATCGCGCACGTTTCTTGGAGTAAGCTCACAACCGGCAACTGCTGATTGTAAATTTCCATAGTCCAATACCGGACCTCGATTTTGGTTCAACACAAATGTAACATACGTTACGACATAGCGTCCTTTGTTTTGTTTTTCTTTGAATAAAGATGACCTGTAACCGTATTTACAATCCCGGACATCGAATTTCACAAAACTAAGTGTAAGCATATCATAGCATTCCACCTCCCGTATGAAATCCTTGGCCTCTACACCGTAAGCTCCTACATTCTGAACTGCCGATGCTCCTACCTCTCCTGGAATGCCGGATAGATTTTCCATTCCCCAAATGCCATTTACGGCACATTGTTCTATAAGTTCATCCATCACTACCCCGGCACCGGCACGTACTACCAAGTCACCGTCGCCATCAATTGACATACTTAAGTCCAATATACGCGAATGCAACACGTCACCATCATAATCACCGAGGAATAACAGATTGCTTCCCCCGCCGATAAACAGATACCGGTTACCGAATACCATATCCGATATTTGAGGTAAATCCTCGGACGATGTGTACTCTATCCATCTGTTGCACATTACGTCCATGCCGAAAGTATTATACGGCTTCAAATTGAATTTGGTTACAGAGCTTATCATTGGCTTATACTGATACAATACAAATGTACGTATTTTATATCAAATGCCCAATACCGATTTTTCAGAATGTAAAGTGTAATGCAAGCCTTAGCCCACTTTTGTCAATACCCGGACGGTCGCGGTAGGTCAGACGCCATACATAATCCAATCGCATAATCTTGAATATGTTGTCAATGCCTACTCCTATTTCCATATACGGGGTATGTCCCATAGCTATCGTATTGTTTATCTTTGGAAATGAAAACAGATCATAATCAAAATCGGGATTATTTTTCTTGCTAAGATGCCCCCATATTCCTCGGAACGAAAACACTTCCCTTAATTTCAATTTCTTAAAGTAAGGTATATAGTTGAAAATCGCCCCATTTGCCCAATAAGCCATGTCCCATGACACATAACTGTCATTCATAAACTCCATAGGCTCCATCAAGGCAAATGTCTCAGGCTGTATGGTATATGACAGATTGGCATTGGGAATCAATAAATCGGGATATGCTGATTTGCTCCACAGATGACCACCCTTCAGTATCATATCAAGATATCCGAATGCAGAAAACCAAAAACGTTTTTGGACACTTAGCTCTGTACGGTTTATCTCAAACATGCTATTCATGAACCCTTTAGGAGCATAGGTATGTGTTAATGTAAACACCGGAACCTCAGCGTTTATAGATACTCGTTGAGTTTTTGCCTGATAAAATTTTTCTCCGGGAGCATATCGTAATTGCACGGCGAACGAGGTCTCATCATAGTGTCCGAATTTACGCCCGTACCCGGTGATGAATGTCATCCAGGGAGTCGCTTCCTGTCGCTCGTGTTTAATGGTTGCCACCACCGAAAAATTATTCCGCAATTCTAATGTATAGTCAAGTCGCGATACCCTGTGGTAAGTTATTTGATAATCCGTATGCCGTTTCAGCGAAAGGAACATATTGTCCTGATTTGCAAAAGCAAAATGCTGTCCCAGCATGTCCACATCATACAAATGCGTAAGTCGTAATGAATGAATCGGGAACTCTCGTGAATGGTATTTCTTGTCCGTAAATGAATATTCGAGTTCTCCTTGGTATTTCCAAACCTTATCCTTGGTTCCGTATGCAGCATAACCACGTGCAAACAAGCAATTGTTTAGGTTAGCTGTAGTCATACCGCCTAATCGCAAACGCACACCCTCAAGATGGTTCGAACTGATCACGGTATTTACAGGTCCGATGTCAAATTTGCTGTCCTTGCCAGTCGTGACATATCCGTTCACCATTATTTTAAGGAATTTCTCTCCCCAGTAATATAATGGGACTTTACGTAAGAGACTGGCGAGTCCGCCCACATTCTCCTCGCGCCGGCTTATTGCCACAATCCGCTTCTGATTCCAAAAATCACCATTCCGCACCTCCGCATCCGGATGCATTATCGTACTGCCAAGTTCACGAAACATATCTTCGTTGACCGGTGGGGCGAAATTATGATTGGCATATCCGGAGTTTCGCCTGAAATAAAGCCCTTGGGTTCCGGGCATGAGACTTATTTCGGCGGTCAGATCATCCTTCACAAGCAACCGCGCTCCATTAGGTGCTCTCTCGAACTCCTGCTCTATATATAATTTCTCTATAAAATTAAGATTAATCTCTTTCGGCACATTCATTACTACCTTACGGATAAACATAGTGGTGTCACCCGCGGGCACATATACTTTCCCGGTAAATCCAAACGATTGTGAGTTACGCGGAACGAATGACAATTCTATACAAGACTCATTACCTACCATCACGGTATCGGTAAGATAAAACCGATAAAAGTCGGGAGCCAACCCTGACAATGGACTCACGAATTTGTTGTGAAGCAAATCCACATTGTTCTGGTATAGGTCTATATCGCTAAAGAAATCCTCATACAATGTGCGCATATTCTCTTGATCGAGAAAATCATCAAGCCCGGCCTGCCGCACACCTAATATCACCTCTTTCTCACTCTCGGGATTACGCCTGTAATGGATTTGTGAAGCCTTTTCACGGGTACTTAGATTCAGAATTGGCCTGCCTGACACCTCTGATGTGTCAATATGTTCCTTAAGAAAATTAAATTTCTTAAGTATCAGATTTTTATTACTCGTAGGGCTGAAATTGTTCAACGCTATGGTTATACGCTCATATTTATCGTAATTGTAATATGCGTTATTCTTGGGATCGGTCAGATGTTTTGCGTTGCGGATACGGGTCACAAAATCAACGGCAGGATTATTTTTCTTGCTATACTTCTCCTTTTTGGGCTTGACCACAACCTCCTTCAATTTCACACCTATGGGCATAAGGTCGATGGACAAATCATATTTGCCGTTCTTTTTAGGAAATACAGTCTTTGACTCATATCCCATTGACGACACCTCAATGGCGGTGAAATTCTTGGCTGTGACTATTTTAAACCGCCCATCTTCATCAGTAAGACCTCCCCTATCGCTACCTTTCAGAAATACGGCTGCATAAGGAATAGGTTCATGTGTCAGCGAATCACGCACTATGCCATTTAATGTAATGGTTGATTGCGCACGCGCACTTATACCTGCCATTGACATAATCACAATGGCAAGTAATGCAATCTTATTGAACCTTATACGTATATCAATCATCAGTTTCGGGCGTTGCCGATTCTATTTGGGACATAGCCTTGCATTCCTCGTCGAAATGCTCGTATGCCTCCACTATGCGTTGTACCAAGGCATGACGTACAATATCTTTCTTTCCAAACTCCACCTTGCCTATTCCGTCTACACCTTTGAGCACGTTCAATGCCTGTATCAAACCTGATTTAGTGGAGCGCGGGAGATCTATCTGTGTAACGTCACCCGTTATTATCATCTTGGCATTCATACCCAAACGGGTAAGAAACATCTTTATCTGGTGGGTAGTTGTATTCTGGGCTTCGTCAAGCACTATTATGGCATCGTTAAGGGTACGGCCGCGCATAAATGCCAATGGAGCAATCTGAATAACCTTTGTCTCCATGTACTCTTTTAATTTTACCGCCGGTATCATATCTTCAAGCGCATCATATAATGGCTGAAGATACGGGTCTATCTTATCTTTCATGTCACCCGGCAGGAACCCGAGTTTCTCGCCGGCTTCCACTGCCGGCCGCGATAAGATAATCTTGCGGGCTTCGCGGTTTTTAAGTGCCTTAACTGCCAATGCTATTGCTATATATGTTTTACCCGTACCGGCTGGTCCGAGTGCAAATGTCAGGTCATTTTTATTGAACGTATCCACTAATCGTTGCTGATTGGGGGTGCGTGCGGAAATCGGCTTGCCGTTTATTCCAAATATTATGACTCCGTCACTTTTTTTATCCCTTGGTTGTTCGCCGCGCACCACATCCAATATCACCTCTTCAGTGAGCTTGTTGTATTTCACGCAATAATCTTCCAGTTCGTGTATTATCTTTTCAAACTCAGCTGTTTCAGCATCATCGCCTATAACCTTTATCACAGAACCGCGGGCTGCCATACGCAATTTGGGGAACAGATTGCGTATGAGCTGCATATTATTGTTGTTCACCCCATAAAAGCTTACGGGGTCGGCATTATCTATTATTACAATTCTCTCTATCATCAATTAAAGTATATGTCATACAACTATATAATGCCACAAAGTTAAACGATGTTGGGCATATTATGAAATTTTTTATCGTGAGTGGCTGCTTGACAAATCTATTTTGCTATTTTTGCCATCAATTTATTTTATGTCATGGCTATTGAAATAGAACGGAAATTCCTGGTTAACAATACGGAATATCGTACACTTGCAACCGCAAGTGTACATATAACCCAAGCATATCTATCGGTGCGTCCTGAATCAACGGTGCGCGTACGTATTAAAGATGACAGTGCCTATATTACGGTCAAAGGAAAGTCTCATGGAGCAAGCCGCAAAGAATGGGAATACCGTATCGATGTCAATGATGCCCAAGAGATGATTGATGAGTGTTCTTGCTCCACGGTCATTGACAAGACCCGATATTATGTGGGAGATTGGGAAATAGACGAGTTCCACGGGACATACGAAGGTCTTGTCGTGGCTGAAATCGAGCTCGACAATGAAACTCAGGACATAACATTGCCTGGCTTTATCGGACGGGAGGTCACTGGTGACCCGCGATATTACAACTCAGTATTGTCTGAGCATCATGAAATGCCACCTACGGCATGATAGGCAACACCGCCTTTACTTAATTCCGTCGTGTCAACTGAACCACATTTTCCACATGATGTGTATGAGGGAACATATCCACCGGCTGAACCGCTGTAACCTCATATAATACATCAAGTAGCGACAGGTCACGGGCTTGGGTCGACGGATTGCAGCTCACATACACTATACGTCGCGGAGCAGCATTTAAAATCACCTTTATCACATCATCATGCATTCCGGCTCGAGGTGGGTCTACAATCATCACATCCGGACGACCATGCTGCGCTATGAAATCATCGGTGAGAACATTCTTCATATCTCCGGCATAGAATTCCGTATTGGATATACCGTTTACTTCCGAATTGATTTTTGCATCCTCAATCGCGTCCGCCACATATTCTATACCGATAACTTTGGATGCTTTGGATGCGACAAAATTAGCGATAGTTCCCGTGCCGGTGTACAAATCATATACTAACTCATCCCCTTTCAGATCTGCAAATTCACGTGCTACTTTATACAGCTCGTAAGCCTGCTTGGAATTTGTCTGATAAAACGATTTTGCTCCCACACGAAAACGCAGCCCCTCCATCTCCTCTTCTATGAACGGCAATCCGGAGTATGCTATTATCTCCTGATCTGATATCGTATCATTTACTTTTGTATTTACGACATACAACAACGAGCTGATTTCAGGAAATCTATCACCGACAGCTTTCATTAAAGCTTCAATCTTTGGTTTATCATCCTCGCCAAATGCCATTACGGCCATTATCTGACCTGTCGACGCTATTCTTATCATCAGCGTCCGCAACAGTCCATGCTGCTCTCTCAGGTCATAGAATGAGTAATCGTGCGTTTTGCCATACTCTTTGATGAACAGACGCAAACGGTTACCGAAATCATCTTGCAGATGACACCGGTTGATATCGAGCACCTTGTCAAATGCCCCCGGGATATGGAATCCTGCCGCATCACGGTCGGGGAATTCTTGCCCGCTGCGTAATTGGTCAAATGTAAGCCATTTCTTGTTGGAGAACGTGTACTCCATCTTATTTCGGTATTCCCAAATATTTTTCGAGCCGAGGATTGGAGATATTTCGGGTAGCTCCACTTTAGCGATACGCTGCAGGGCATCTGACACCTGACGTTGCTTGCAAGCGAGCTGATATTCATACGGAAGATGCTGCCACCTGCAACCGCCACACAGCGTAAAGTGTTCGCATCTTGGCTCAAGGCGCAAATCCGACGGTTTGTTCAGGTTCACTATGTGCCCCTCGGCATAATTACGCTTCTTTTTATCTATTTTGATATCAGCAATATCCCCGGGAGCCCCGAACGGTATGAATACAACCATATCATCAACTCGGGCAAGGCTCTTACCTTCGGCCGCAACATCGGTAATCTCTATGTCGGTGAGCAATGGTAGCTCTTTACGTTTTCGTGCCACAGATAATTATATTCGTTAATTTGGGTGCAAAGCTACTCAAATAACGCTAAACATCGGACATTCTCGCTAAATTTCTTTTAAAATTATTTTATGTGTGAGATTAATGTTTTAAATTTGCAACAACTCTCCATGAAGTAACACAACTGATGTTTTAATATCTCTGATATCAAAATTCAATCTATACATATACTAATTTTAATTTTATCCGATGAAAAGAGTTTACACGTTTGGAGACGGTAAAGCAGAAGGCAATGCCTCGATGCGCAATCTCCTTGGCGGTAAAGGCGCAAACCTCGCCGAAATGAACTTGTTGGGAATGCCCGTACCCCCCGGTTTCACAATCACCACTGAAGTATGTACGGAATACACTCAATACGGTCGCGACGAAGTTGTTAAGCGTCTCACCAGTGAGGTAGAAGCCGCTATAGCACATGTTGAATCGTTGACAGGCTGCAAATTTAATGACCCCGCTAATCCATTGTTGGTATCAGTTCGTTCTGGCGCACGTGCATCCATGCCCGGCATGATGGACACTGTGCTCAACCTTGGTATGAACGATGCCACTGTAGCATCTCTCGCTGAAAAGAGCGGTAATCCCCGTTTTGCATGGGATAGCTACCGTCGTTTCGTGCAAATGTACGGCGATGTGGTTCTCGGCATGAAACCCAAGAGCAAGAACGATATAGATCCGTTCGAAGAAATAATGGAAAAGGTTAAAGAGGAAAAGGGTGTTAAACTCGATACCGAACTTGATGTTGAAGACCTCAAGAACCTCGTTAAGCTTTTCAAGGCAGCAGTTAAGGAATATACCGGCAAAGACTTCCCCGATAGCGCTTGGGAACAGCTTTGGGGTGGCATCTGCGCCGTATTTGATAGCTGGATGAACGAACGCGCTATCCTTTACCGCCGAATGAACCAGATACCCGAAGAATGGGGTACTGCCGTCAACGTTCAGGCAATGGTTTATGGTAACATGGGCGATAACTCCGCTACCGGTGTTGCTTTCAGCCGCGATGCTGCTACCGGTGAAAATATTTTCAACGGCGAATACTTGATCAACGCCCAGGGCGAAGACGTAGTTGCCGGTATCCGCACTCCCCAGCAGATTACTGTAGAAGGTTCTCGTCGCTGGGCTGCCCTTCAGGGTATCAGCGAAGAAGAACGTGCTTCAAAATATCCCTCTTTGGAAGAATCCATGCCCACTTGCGCTGCTGAGCTTATCGCTATCGCACACCGCCTTGAGGATTATTACAAGGACATGCAGGACATGGAATTCACCATTCAGGATGGCAAACTATGGATGCTTCAGACCCGTAACGGCAAGCGCACAGGTGCTGCTATGGTTAAGATAGCCATGGACCTTCTCCGTGCAGGTGAAATCGACGAAAAGACTGCCCTTCTACGCATGGAACCGCAGAAACTCGATGAGCTTCTTCACCCGGTATTCGACAAGACTGCCCTCAAACGCGCTACTGTCGTTGCCAAAGGTCTCCCCGCATCACCCGGTGCTGCTACAGGTCAGGTAGTATTTGCTGCTGACGATGCAGAAGCTTGGGCAGAAAAGAAAAAGAAAGTGGTACTTGTCCGTATCGAGACTTCACCCGAAGACCTCCGCGGTATGGCTGTGGCACAAGGCATCCTCACCATGCGTGGCGGTATGACCTCACACGCTGCCGTTGTTGCTCGTGGCATGGGTAAGTGCTGTGTATCCGGTGCAGGCGAAATCCGCATCGATTACAAAGAGAAAACTCTCACTTGCGGTGGCAAGGTATATAAAGAAGGTGACTGGATTTCACTCAACGGTTCTACAGGCGATGTTTACGACGGTCAGGTTCCCACTACAGAACCCGAACTCGACGGCGACTTCGGAGCCATCATGAATCTTGCTGCAAAATACACCAAGACTCTTGTCCGCACCAACGCCGACAGCCCCCGCGACGCAAAGCAGGCTCGTCACTTCGGCGCACAAGGTATCGGTCTTTGCCGTACAGAACACATGTTCTTTGAAGGTGACCGCATCAAAGCTGTTCGCGAAATGATTCTTGCAAGCGATGTTGAAGGACGTCGTGTTGCTCTCGCCAAACTTCTCCCCATGCAGCGTGGCGACTTTGAAGGTATCTTTGAAGCTATGGACGGCTACGGTGTGACTATCCGTCTGCTCGATCCCCCGTTGCACGAATTCGTACCTCACCAGACTGCGACTCAGAAAGAACTTGCTACCGAAATGGGCTTGTCCCTCGAAGAGGTTAAGGCTAAGGTAGACAGTCTTGAGGAATTCAACCCCATGTTGGGTCACCGTGGTTGCCGTCTCGGTATCACCTACCCCGAAATCACCGAAATGCAGACTCGCGCCATCATTGAAGCAGCTCTCGCTGTTAAGGCACGTGGCATCGACGTACATCCTGAAATCATGATACCCTTGGTAGGCTCTTTGAAAGAAATTCAGAACCAGGCAGATGTTATCCATCTTACCGCCGCCAAGGTATTTGAAGAAAAAGGCCAGACTGTACTCTACAAGGTAGGTACCATGATTGAGGTTCCCCGCGCTGCTTTGGTAGCAAATCAGATTGCACAGGTAGCTGAATTCTTCTCATTCGGTACAAACGACCTCACCCAGATGACATTCGGTTTCTCACGCGATGACGCTCCCAAGTTCTTGAAATTCTACAAGGAACACGGCATCATCAAGACCGATCCCTTCGAAGTGCTCGATCAGGAAGGTGTAGGCCAACTCGTTCAAATGGGCGTAGAAAAAGGCCGTGCCACCAACCCCGATCTCAAGGTAGGTATCTGCGGCGAACATGGCGGCGAACCCTCTTCCGTTAAGTTCTGCGCTAAACTCGGCATGAACTACGTAAGCTGCTCACCCTTCCGTGTGCCCATCGCCCGCGTAGCCGCCGCGCAGGCTGCCATCGAGGATTAAGCGAATAATCAACATTGACAGACACTTAGGCTGTAACGCACCGATAAAAAGGGCGTTACAGCCTATTGTATTCTTGGGCGGTTCGTTCACTTGGCATCACTTTGTGTAGCCAAATGCTCGGAAAAATGTACAAATGTGTACACACTTTTCAGAGGTCGGTGTACAGTGGTGTACAAATGGGTGTACAACTCGTAATGGTCAGTAACTACGGATGATACAATTTTTGAAACGGATAAATAATAACAATCAATAGGAACACGGAAGTCATGGGACCACACATGGGTCCGCTTTTGACCGAAGAAAATGAACAACCAAAAAAGAAATGGCAACATTCAAAGCAACAGTGCGCGGTGAGCGCAAGGATGGTTTCTTGCAGGTCTATATCCGGATGACGCACAACAAGCGTCATGGATACATCAAGACTGACAAGATGGTGACGGCACAGCAGTTCGACAAGCATGGGGATATTTGTTTTTATCCTGCAAATCAGTTATTTTTGTTGTGTAAAATTTATCAATAATCAAAATGAATTAGAAATCGAATAAGACATATTAAAAAGAGTGTTTCACTTTTTACTTGATGTATTCTGAAAAATCGCCAATTTAACAGAAATATCCATCGCAGTAGAAAGGAAATGCTTGCACCTATACAGGTGTGGGCTTTTCTTATTTGCATGGATATAGGTGTTTGGCGATACCTTCAGAATAGCAAATTAAGTACATAAGCCTGCACCTTCTTTTTGCTGTGTCGCAAAAAGAGCCTATGGAAATATATCAGGAAAATGGTTTATACGGACTAAGGAATGATTGTGGAGAAGTGCTTATTGCTCCACAATATAGAGAGTTTTATCCATTCTCATGCGGATTGGCATGTGTCCAAAACATTAAGTACCAATATTCTTATATAAACCAAGAGAATCAAGTTATTATTCCTTTTGGAAATTATATGTGGCTTGATTACATGTTTACTTGTGGTTATGCGAGAGTAATTCAGTATAGTGCAATAGAGGATAAGCAATATTGGGGTATTATCAATACGATGGGGCTTATAGTGGTGCCATGTGAGTATGATAACATCTGGACTCTAAATGAAAAATATCTTGACAACCTTAAAGCCGTCAAGAATGGCAAAGAGTGTAAAATTAACTTACGAAAAGCTGAAAATTATATTGTCTTGGATGGACTTAAATATATCCGGACTTATACCGTTGATGAGTTCAAAGCAGAATTTAATGTAAGCAGAATCTTTGTGAGAGTCAACACCAACAACAATCTTGTATCATTTTATTATGGTACAAATATTGGGATAGTTTCCAACGACAACTGCATGTTAAACCCATCAATATCAATTGTATGCAATAGTGCAGGCAAAGTATTTTGTTTACTCCATCATAAAAACAATGTTGGCAAAAAGAGAATAAGACAAGCTAAATATCTTGCTCAAACTAAACATACCCAGCACTATTCGAGAGATTATGACTCATACAATGATTATAAAGATTATCTTGAAGAGTCAAGGCTTGATGCTTTTGAGGGAGATGTGAGTAACTATTGGAATATTGACTAACAGACCATAGGAAGAAATAAATGAGAAAATATGACTTTGCGAATATAACAGTTCGTCCATTCCCTACTATTTCAGATGTATCGAACCCTTACATATTTGGTGGAATAAAATCCGTCATAAATGTATCAGAGAAAGAGGATTTATCTCTAAAAGAGTATTATCGTACCAACTTTATCCAATATCATCACTTACCCCTAAAAGAATGTGTTTCAGATATAGGCTGGAGTAAAATTCTGGAATGCACTAAGATACTCATTGACAATATAGAAAATCAGACTCCGACTATAGTACATTGTATAGGAGGGAATAATAGAAGTCCACTTGTGGTTGAATGTGCATACTACGCTCTCTTTAACAAACATTTGAATGATGAATACAAAGGAGCAGCCAATCACTTGCTGTATAATATTAAACAAGGTTATCTTCCTCTCTCTCTACAAGAAATTGAGACACAACTAAGCTTACTCAACACATAGAATGATATACCCCAAAATGATATACCCGATACATTACGGTTTAGAAAAGGCTGGTTTACCCCTTATTCTGACCACAGAAAACCCTCAGAACTTGTGTTTTTTGATAGACACCGGCTCAACAAATGACGTAATCTTTGACTTTGTGTACAACCATTTCAAAGACTACTTTATACAGACCTCAGAAAGTCAGAACATCATGGGAATTGATGGCTCATTAAAACCATCCACTATTGTAAATGCAGATTTGCAGTTTGATGGTGTGAGGTATAAAGCTCCCTTTGTTGTTCTTGAAGCCAATGAGGCCATTACCCAAGTACAGGCAGAATCAGGCATACAGATACATGGAGTGTTGGGCATTCCTTTTCTCTTAGAGAATAAATGTGTGATCAATTTTTATAGCGGAATATTATCTGGATATAATACATTATGACTAAATTAGATAAGATGACATTTTGGATAATAGAGATCGTTATAGTTGTGTTGGTATTTCGCCCATGGGATATATGTTATGAATTGCATACGAATGATTGTGTTACAACGCATTCAAGTATGATTTGGGTTAAAAGATTTTATCAGCACATACCGGAAATAAGTCCGTCATTAATCTTATTTGGCACCATAATGAATGTCTCGGCTTTATATTGTGGGAAGTTAAAATCGATCAAAGAGTTATCTGTTATAGACAAAGTTATAATTCGCATTTGTGCTGCGATAGTTGCCTTTACATCATTGAGTATAGTCTTTTTAATAATCAATTATTTTTTAAATTAATGTAAAATTTTGTATGCCTATTATTAGGCTTGCAAAAAGAAACAGACATTCAGATACTGGGGGTGCCTTAGGAGTGCCTTTTCCTCTTAGAGAATAGATTTATGATTGACTTCGATAAACTGATAATTAAAGCACAATAATATGACATATCTTGAAAAATTCATATTTCCCGACCTTGAACATGACACTCTTATTCATGATGAACGAAAGGGTTCATTTTATGATGAACACAGTTATCCTTTCCACCTTACATCAAATATGGGATTATGGTCATTGGACTTAGAGCCTATAACGATACTCTATGGTGGCAATGGATCTGGCAAGTCCACAATAATAAATGTTATTAGTCAGAAATTATGTGCCGACAGACAATCCATGTTTAATTCTAGCCCACACTTCATAGAATATGTGAATAGGTGTCAGTATATCTCAAGCAAAACACTTGCAGGTGAGACATTATATAAAGGACATCGCACACCTCAGAAATATGATATTTCAAAGGTCACTACTGTATTGACAAGTGATGATATATTCCATTGGATGCTTGAGTTAAGACTTGAAAATGACAAAAAACTTCAGAAGAGTTATTTTCTCATGGATGATTTCAGCAATCCGGAGGAATTGCCAAAACATTTGAATTTTAACACAGGCTACAATGCGGATAGATATTCACGAGGTGTTGAAGTAATGAAAGCCCGAAGAGGCAAAAACTATTCTTTCAATAAATTGCTAATTGATAGGATTGGCAAAATCGAGAGAGGCTTTAGCAATGGTGAAACTGCCTTGATGAAACTTTCTGAATTATTGGACGCCCCCGGTTTATATCTTCTTGATGAGCCAGAAAACAGCATGTCATGTGAATTTCAGATGAAATTATCATCTATAATCCAATATCTTGCAAGGTATGGCAAATGTCAATTTATCATAGCTTCTCACTCGCCTTTTATCTTGTCTATGGATGGCGCCAAGATTTACAATCTTGACCACAATCCAGTAGATATTTGTAATTGGTGGGAACTTGATAATATGAAGCACTATTTTAATCTGTTTTACGATGCAAAGGAGCACTTTATAAGCAAGCAATGATTGAAGCAATAGCAATTATAGCAATAGGGGCGGTTATTTTGCTCTATGCACAGAGACAGTCTAATAAAAAGACTATTGAGCAACAAGATTACAAACTCCGTCGCTATGAAGGTCGAACAAACGCTGAAGATGAAGCAGAAGCTAAAAGACTTCAAGACTGGTATCATTTTGACAAGATAATGAGACAACTGCGTTCAGAAGATGAATATTCAGAGTTTGAACCGTATGAAATGATTAAAGAGCGTGCGAAAGCCAAGTTCCGAAAAATATATGGATATGAATACAAGGAATAATGTTGTTTTTTCATCTGCAGAACTCGTATATATCGGAGATATCGGATTTATGTTTGAGATAAGGCAATCCCTCAAACATAATCTGATAAGCCCCGATGTGCTGAGATTCTTTGATGGAGTGCAGGAAAGTGGAGAAGTTACAGAAGATAGAGCTTTCCCTCATTCAATCACCAATACAAATCTTAGTCATTCAATATTCCATAATATTGGAGAAGAATGGATTGTGTGTCATGATGGTGTATTCAGAAAGTGCAAGTCTGTAAAATGTAAAACAGAGTTATCAAACAAATCTTGTGAACAGATTTTCTATGTTGATAAAAGCCTTTGCTTTCAGCAAGTAGCTGGTGTAATGTCATATGAGCATCTATAATCATTGATGAAAATTTAATATGAGAGATACATTCCAAAAGCTCTTTTATAGGTTTTTGCAAACAGAAAACCTGTACTTAAATTTTATTCTGACTATAATTGCTATTGCATTGATTGTGATTGTCGTAGAATTGACAGAAAGCTTATCAGAATTAAATTATATGCTATGGAGAATATACCAAGTAATTTGAAATGGGCAAAGAGTTTATTTTTAGGAGGGCTTATTATTGGCTCTATTATAATATCATTCTTTGGAGTCCTCTTGATTGGCTCTTATATAGGTAATATGTTGAACCCAACTACAACGTACCATGAATGTGTCTGTGATGACCCTCCAGTTCTAAGTGTGCAACAAGCATTTATTGTTGGTATAGTTTATATATGTACTCTTATGAAAGTATTGTATCATGTGCTAAATTCATTTGGTTTAACTAACGGAAAGCGCAAAATATTATTGCTGGTATTATTTATCCTAAATGGAACTTTCAGCATGATAGCTTTGGATATTTTAAGTACAGAGGTAAGTGGGTAAATAATCGTACAAATAAACTGATATAAAATGGATAAAGATACACCAAACTTTACTATAGCTCTAATAATAAATATCATAATCTTTATTGTCATTCCATTGGCTATGGCATATAGACGTGGTTATTTCTTTATTGTACGTGAAAGATTGAGTAATCTTACACGAGTATTCTCAAAAAAGAAAATTATTGCTCCACAAGAATGGACTGTTATAAAAGTCAGACCTCTCTCAAGATTTGAGAAAAGTCAGATAAGAAAGATTGAAGTAAAATTTATGCCGTATAATCATGATAAATATTGGGCTAGAATCGCAATAATGACACTATTAAGCATTTGTTGCTCATGTGCGCAACAAAAAACAACATCTGAACAACCATACGAAGTATGGACTACCGAATCGGACCAATTGCTGACGTACAAGACTTTCACTCCACAATGGAAGCTTTCGACGGATGGAATGCAAACAGCCACTCCGGCAAAACTCAGCTACGATGATAAAAACGGCTATTCTATCGACCTATATTTACCCGACGAGCAAAGCGTTGAACTGCTACAAAGCGCTCCCCAAAGGAGCTTGGTAAGCCTATGGCTATGGCTTGACGACGATAATTTCTTCATAATATTTCCCGAATATTGCAATATACAGATTGACCCCAACAACGAGATTGTCAATTACCATCTTCTGCTATGCAATACAGGTTTTCACTCCGAAAAAAAGAAATTAAAAGGCGAATACCAACCTAACGAGATATGCGAATTCGTTATTTCCGAACTAAGTACACACAACATAGTCTCTGTAGCCCCCAAAATATTGAGTGCCGATGACGCCGAAATTCTATGTCCGGAAGTTTCAATTCAGTCAAAGACCGCCCCGATGTTGCGCCAGGCCGTAGAAGCCCTCGTTGCCGCAATATCAACCGACCGCTGAATACCGACATTCCCATGAGCGTCACCAATCAGATGATTTCTTTATGACTATGCGACTCCCTTGGGTCGCATTTGCATTAAGTTGCGCTACAGAATCATTGATAAAATCTATGGCACATACGTCAGGAAGCACCTCTTTCAGCACCTCCTCCATCGCCATATCATCACATGCCATCTCCGTCCAGCAAACATTGGCAAACGAAATCGAATCGCCACATAGCCTGTACTCACCTCCGAATGAATTGCAGTTGGTACTTATTCCGAAAGTCCCGTCATCATGGAAGTTGAAATAGCAACTCCTATCCGATGCCCGCAGACACAATGTATCATTAACCACCACATCCTCTATCAGCCACTCGCCTTTAACAGTCTGCGTCTGAGCCACACCCTCTGAATCCAAGGCTACATCTACCGGCTTCCCATCCTGCTTCCCGGCACACGATACCGCGGCAAACATCAAGCAAATGTATCCGATTTTATTCATGATTTCCGAGTATTATCCCACCGGCCTACAATTCATCAACCTCCTTGAGCCATAAAGCCGAAGATGCATCCGATGGCATACGCCAGTCACCTCTGGGCGACAGGCACACGCTACCCACTTTCGGACCATCAGGCAGACAAGAACGTTTAAACTGTTGGTTGAAAAATCTGCGGTAAAACGTTTTCATCCACCTCAATATCACCACATCGTCATACACACCTGCAAACGCTTTACGAGCCAGCATATACACCTTGCGTGGCGAAAATCCGTAGCGCAACATATAATAGAGGTAGAAATCGTGCAACTCGTATGGTCCTACGATATCCTCTGTCTTTTGCTTAATATTCCCCTGCTCATCAGCTGGGGTCAGCTCCGGACTGATAGGTGTATCGATTACATCCACAAGCGTATCATGCAACTCGCGGTTCTCCGCCCGCATAGCATACCAACGCACAAGATACTTCACCAATGTTTTTGGCACTCCGGCATTGATGCCGTACATCGACATGTGGTCACCGTTATATGTGGCCCATCCGAGTGCCAACTCCGACAAATCTCCAGTTCCGAGGACTATTCCTCCCGTCTGATTAGCTATATCCATGAGTATCTGAGTCCGCTCACGGGCCTGCGAGTTCTCATACGTCACATCGTGCACTGCGGCATCATGACCTATGTCGCTGAAATGCTGCATCACGGCATCGACTATCGGAATCTCGCGTACAGTTATGCCGAGCAATCGCATCAGCTTCATAGCATTGTCATACGTACGGTCTGTCGTGCCGAACCCCGGCATTGTCACACCTACTATATCCCTCACATCACCGCCCAATCGTTTCAGTGTATGCACCGCCACAAGCAACGCGAGGGTCGAATCCAGACCACCCGAAATCCCTACCACTATCTTATTGCTGCCCACGACGGTCAGGCGCCGCGCCAATCCACACTCTTGGATAGTGGTTATCTCGGTACAACGTTCATCAATTAAATCATCCGTAGGCGGCACGAATGGATGTGCGTCAACCTTGCGGTAAACCGGCTCATAATCGGCATTGTATGCCGACGGCTCGCTGTAATAGTCATTCAGCGAGACACAATCATGACGCATCGCGCAGTCGGCAAATGTTCCGGTATGCATACGGTCGCGTTCTATCGCTTCTATATCCACATCGGCTATCACATACGGATTCTCCAGGAAATTTTCCCTGTCATTCTCCGCAAGCACGGTCCCGCACTCCGCTATTATAGTCTTGGGCAGAAACACCACATCGGTGGTCGATTCGCCAAATCCTGCCGATGAATACGCGTATGCGCAAAGACAGCGTGCCGACTGCTGCTTTATCAACGACATCAGATACGAATACTTCCCTATCACGTCATCCGAAGCCGAAAGATTGAATATCACCTGGGCACCGCTCAAAGCATACTTGCACGACGGCGGCACCGGAGTCCACAGATCCTCGCATATCTCCACCGCTATCTTCGCCCCATGGCTCTCAAACCAACCGTAGGAAGGCATTTCAGGCGCGGGGGCAAACCACCGGCGCTCATAAAATTCGTTATAGTTAGGTATATACGTCTTGCGTACTATCTCAGTGCTGTCACCCCTTATCAAAGCGGCGCAGTTATATACCGCGCCCTCGCTCCGCATCGGCAGCCCCACTATGGCATGGATATTGAGTTTCGACACCGTATCGGCTATCACGTCAAGTCCGCGCATCGCCGCGTCGAGCAACAACGCGTTATGAAACAGATCGCCACAAGTATATCCTGTTATGCACAACTCCGGAAACACCGCTATCTCCACGCCCTTTGCATCAAGCTCACGAAGCGATTCCACGATTTTCGATACATTATAGTCCACGTCAGCTACCCGATGGCTCGGAGCCACTGAAGCTATTCTCAAATATCCGTTAGTCATTTCAATTTTATTTTCTGCAAATTTAAGGAATTAGGTCTATTGATAACAAAGAATTGAACAGAAACGATTACATTTGCGTTAACAAATTGATTTAACATTCACACATTAACCAATAATCCATCATAGAGATGAAATTTCGACTACCCTCTTGCGCAGCTATATTAGTGGCTATAATATCTACATTCGCATCCGTCGACGCATCGGCACAGAAAGGCGAGAAGAGTGTCGGTCTGCGCGCCGGATTCACCACCCGCAACACCACAGCCACAGCCGGTCTGTATTTCTCATATCGGTTCTCCGACCATTTCCGCATCGCGCCTAAGATAGACTACGCTTTTCAGCACAATTCCACCGACGCGTTCGCCATCAATTTCGACACCGAATACCCCATTGCGCTCGGAGCTTCCCGACGCGTCAATTTCTATCCCATCGCCGGCTTGAACTTCTCCACATACAATACCCATTATACCGTTGAGAATGAAGATGAATCTCTCGATTCCTCCCACCGCACAAACCATCTTGGCATTAACCTCGGTGCCGGCTTGGAATATTTCGCCACCCCCACACTGCGGCTTGCTTTAGAGAGCAAATGCCTGTTTGTCAAGCAATACACCGGCGGATGGTTCTCCCTTTCCATCGGCTATCGCTTCTGATTCCAAATCTATCTATAAAATATGATATCTGTATCAGCCATGCTGGTACAGATATCTTTTTATGGAACGTTTAGGCGTTTTTTCAAACTCCTCACTCATCAATTTGTGCCGGGCTATCTGCGAATATGCCGGCACCTCTTTATTGAGCGCCGCAATATTTTCCGCCATTACCCCCTCTATATCGGCAACCGTCATTCCCGATTTCGACGTCAGGTCATAATCCGGGTAAATGAGTGCCACCAGTTTCCCGCCGTCCGACACCACTATCGATTCTGACACATACGGCATGTTGTTCAGTTTCTGCTCGATCTCTTCGGGATATATATTCTGCCCCGACGGACCCAATATCATATTCTTGTCCCTACCTCGGATATATATGTAATTGTCGGCATCCATATTACCTATATCCCCCGTATTCAGCCAGCCGTCGGCATCAAGCACCTGCGACGTCGCCTCCGGATTTTTATAATACCCCATCATTACATTGTCGCCCTTTACATATATCACTCCCGCCTTATCCGCCGGGTCTGCCGAATCAACGCGTGCCGTCATCCTGTCCACTACCCTGCCACAGGAGCCCGGACGGGCCTCATTCCACGGCGCATAGGAGATAAGCGGGGCACACTCCGTCATACCATAGCCTACCGTGAACGGAAAATCTATTCTGCGCAGAAATTCCTCCACATCCTTATTCAGTCCGGCACCGCCTATTATCATCTCCTGCAATTCTCCTCCGAACGTATCCGTCAGCCGCTGCTTTATTTTGGCAAGCAGATGATCATCCACAAACGGCACATGCATCAGTATCCTCATGAGGGGCTTGTCCAGTAGCGGGAACACCTTCGTCTTGATAATCTTTTCTATAATCAGCGGCACCGACACTATCAATTTAGGATGCACCTCGGCAAAGGCATCCATTATCACTCGCGGAGATGGCGTGCGGGTCAGGAAATGCACGTGACATCCCTTTACAAATGGATGTATCAGCTCCACCACCAACCCATACATATGGGCAAGGGGCAACATGCACACCAGTCCGTCAGTCGGTTTCAGAAATATCAGATCATCTATTGTGAATTGCAGATTCGACCACAGATTGCGGTACGACAGCATCACACCCTTGGAGAATCCTGTGGACCCCGACGTATAGTTTATCAACGCCAGTTCATCAAGGTTCTCTTCATATACCTGCACATCCTTGGGTCCGAAGCGTTCGGGATATGCAAGACCGAAATATTCATTCAATCTGGCGCGTACATCCTTCAGACGCTCGTTCTTCGACATCAGAAGCGAATAGTCGGCAAGCAGCAGCACACCCTCCAGTTCGGGCATGAGTGCCGGATCGAGGTTCTCCCAGATGTAGCTGTCTATGAATAGCAGTTTTGCCTCGCTATGGGTCACCAGATGATGTATATTGTCTGGCTTGAACTCGTTCAGTATCGGCACCGCTACTGCACCGTATGTCACCGTCCCCAGGAAAGCCACAGCCCATTGCGCTGAGTTCTTACCGCACAATGCCACCTTGTCTCCCGGCTTCACGCCACAATGTTCAAACATTATGTGCAGCTTCATTATTTTCCGTGCCACATCTTTATATTGATACGACACACCGTTGAAGTCGGTCAGTGCCGGATGCTCCCAGTTGGCTGTTATAGCCTGCAATATATATCCATTGAGTGTATTTCTATATTCCATATTGACAAATAGTAATGTTTCAGGGCAAATTTATTAATATTTAAAATATAAACAATATGATTTATGCTTAGTTTTTACTACCGAACCGAATTTAGTGCTTACATTTGCATATCAGAAAAAATCATATAAATCTCATAACGTTATGAAATATCGTCTGTTTATTAATTCGGCTATAGCTGCACTCGCCGTTTCGTGCGCCACCGCCACTACTCCTAAGTACACTGTCAACGTGACTTTCACCCCCGATGAAGACGGCATGCAACTCTACATGCTCGATTACGATTCCGGCAACAAACTCGATAGCGCCATCGTTGAAAATGGCGTAGCCGTCTTCAAGGGCATTATTGAAAAACCCGTCATGACTCAATTGGTTCTTGACGGCTCTCGGGCAGGACAGTTCATACTCGAAGCCGGCAATACCGACATCACCCCCGCCGAGCGTAAAGTTGTCAGCACCGGCACTTTAAATAATGTGCTGTCTGATTTGTCTAAACAGCAGTCAGCTTTGGCACAGGAATTCCGCTCTCTTCCTAAGGATTCTACTTCCCAGGCGCGTCGCGACGAAATCCTTGCCGCCTACAATGCCTTAAACGACTCCGTATTCCAAGCCAATGTCGACAATGCCGTTGGATTGAACCTCTTCCTTCAGAAAGCATACGAATTTGACCGCCCCGGTCTTGATGAGCAACTGGCTAAATATCCCCAATTCGCCAACTCTGTCCGGGTTCAGAAACTACGCAAGGCATTGGTTAACAAAGAAGAGACATCCGTTGGACACAAATTCAAGGATTTTGCCATTACCAACGACGGCAAAACGCAGAAACTCAGCGACTACGTAGGTAAAGGCAAATACACCCTCGTGGATTTCTGGGCAAGCTGGTGCGGTCCATGTATCCGCGAAACCAAGGTGATAAAGGAACTTTACAATAAATACGCCGACAAAGGACTCGAAGTACTTGGCGTTGCTGTTTGGGATGAACCCGCCAACACCTTGAAAGCCATCGAACAGCACCAATTGCCTTGGAAACAGATTATAAATGCACAGACCATTCCCACCGACATCTATGGCATATCTGGCATCCCATGCATAATCCTGTTTGACCCGGAAGGCAACATCATAAGCCGCGATAAGCAAGATCAGGAACTCATCAACGATGTTGATGCCGCAATGGCAAAAGCCCTCGACGCCCAAAACTAATCCTCCCTCCCACGGATAAAGTAGCTGTATCCCCCACGGACACAGCTACTTTTCTTTCATCCCCCCCAATAGGAGCGAGGGCATCCCGGGGCGAGGGCATCTTGCCCTCGTACCATCCACCAACAAAAACACCAACAAACCGGGGCGAGGGCATCCTGCCCTCGTATCATCCACCAACAAAAAAACACCAACAAACCGGGGCGATAGCATCCTGCCCTCGTACCACCCACCAACAAAAAAACACCAACAAACCGGAGCGAGGGCATCCTGCCCTCGTATCATCCACACCAACAAAAAACCACCAACCTAATTTATTTCATAATAGCCGAAGAAGCACCTGATTGTTCACCGACTTCATTACCTCGTTGTACTTTCTTTCCGTAATTGAACGTATATGTAACCGACATATTCAACCGGCGGTGATAATAGTTCCCACCCTGCAATTTGGTTTCGGAGTAAAGCGGTGTGTCTATGGTCTGTGTCGCTCCAAGCCAGTCGCTACGAAAAAGACTCATAGCCGTAAGCCTTATGTTCCACCCCCATTTACTCCACCCTGCAAGCAGTTGGTAGAAGTCACGGTCTTTATAATAGGCGGCATGGTTGCCTTGAATTGTACGTCCCGGCGTTTGGTAGGAAGCCTGAAAATAAAAGTTATTCAGATAATATGTTGCCGAAGCATTAAAGGCAAACGGATATTTCGACAAATCATAGTACCCTGTAAGCCGATATAGGATTATAGATGGTTGTGCGGCAAGTTGCAATTTATTATTTAGCAACTTATAATTAAACGACATACCTAATGTGGTCCGCTGATACTTACCGTCGGATATAAAACTTTTCAGTAGTGCATGCCCGCCTTGATATGGTGAATACACCGGTACATACAAATTATATTCTCCGAAATATTGTGCATAAAATGCGGCTGAAAAATTATTGCACGGCATCCAGTTGTACTGAAGGTTGAAATTAACCTGGCGTGATAATTTCAAGTCGGGGTTACCGGTCTGGTACATAAGCTCGTTAACCTGCAAAATATTAGGAGTCTTTTCACTTGCTCCGGGATAATTTGCTCCCAAGTGGAAGAAAGCGCGTAGCGAATGGCGATTTGAGGGCGAAAACGCCGCAGATACATTCACTACAGGATAAAACTCGCTGACCGATGTGGAATTGATTTGGTTGCGTTCCCACTGTAAAGCAACATCTGCATTTACGTTCCACGGTCGATTGGAAAAGTTATAACCGACGGTTGCTCCGGCGTAGGTATCGGAAAAATCATTATCGTATGGAGTAGATCCATAATAAGATACGTCGTTATGGGTTGAGCCGCCCGATGCTTTTAGAAACACTTTCTGCTTCTGCGACAAAATTTTGTACAACGTAGCGGTTCCTCGAACCTGCCACGCATTCTCTTTTGAGATATTCTCAATCACATCATCATCCGGAAGCGATGAACGATAGGTATAGTCGTAGTTTGTATGAGAATAATTCGCAGAGGGATTTATGTTTAGGTGAAATTTGTGAGGAAGAATAAAATAGTAGCTTCCTTGCCAAGATACCCGGCGTGTGGTGTAGGGTTCGTTCCTTGTATAACTTGTATAAGAGGAGTTGGCGGACGCACCCGGAGAAAATGAAAGGCTGCCGTTGGTTTCCGCAAGAGGTGATTGGTCAAAAGTGAAGCCTACGGTATTCGATACTTGGATTTTGTCGGAATCATATACAGCCCTGAAAGTTACCGGGTATTGGTTGTATTTGAAATGAGCGTTGTCAAATATCTCGCTGCGCGTTATCTCCTGTGCCACACCCTCCTTGTCCTGTAAGGTGTATTTGCCGATATAAGAGGTACCGACGTGCTTGTTATCGTGGTTTGACGTGCCGGCGTATAGATCATACATCATACGCTTGTATGCGAATTTTGAATATACCGATGCGCGGTTTGATAATCCTACAAGGAAGTTTTCATTAAGTGTCAGCTTCGTATAACCGCCGTATTCATAACGCTGCATTATAAAGTTGACAACGTGCTCGTTTCCATTGAAGCGAGGGTCGGTCGGAAAATCCAGATACTCCACACGTCGGACATCGGAGGTCAGCAATCCCTCTATCTCCTGCGAGGAAGCAGGCAGGTAATTGATATAGATTGATACATTCTGCCCCGACAATGTTGTTACGGCATTATCCACAAGATTAATGGTGATTTGAGGGATAGCCAGTTGCTGTAACAGGTCAACGGCATTTTGAGCCGATGACTTCTGTTTCTTGTTCGGAATGAAAGTTGATGAAGTTGCAGATGTTTGCTGCATCTGCGCCACCACAACTACCTCGTTAAGTTCCTGTGTCTTTACACTGTCAGGCGGTGCCGTTTGGGCTAACCCCGCGAAAGCGGCGGTTGACATAATGATGAATGAGTAAATTCGCATAGTTACACGCGTTAAGATTAGTAATCAGACACAGGAACCTAAAAACCGGAACCATCAATTCCACGTATTTCCCAAAATGCCATAGACAGACCTACGCCCATCCAATCGCAAATCTACAATAAATCTTTGAACCATAACATCCCACACAAAAAAATCCCCCACAAAAGTGCAAATTCGCACACCACCCCCACCTCCCCCCCTCTATCTTTGCACCAACAAACCAAGCAAGCACATCCCGGAGCGAGGGCATCTTGCCCTCGTACACCCCACAAACCCTACCTTAAAGTCCCTAACGACCTTAAAGTCCTACCCCTGCTCTACACCCATCAAAAAGATGACAGACTCCCCTCTCTCCGACCCCCACCCGCAATCCGAATCCCGTCAGGGATTCAATATGGTAGCCGTGGGTGAAACCCACGGTCCACGACCCTACCCTACTCGACGACCCTGTCAAGGGTCGAATATCCCGCCCCCGACACAAAACCGCCACCACCCACAAAAATGCCTAATTCCTCATTCCTAATTGGACTAATCCCCCCCGATAAACCCGCAAGCACTCTTCAACCCCGCCACGACCTCGAGACTCTACATCTAATATATGATAATTGCAATTTGGACTTTTCCGCATTCCTACATATCTTTGCATAAGGATCTTACAAATTAACCTAACCTATGAAAAAGACAATCATTCACATTTTTGCATTCATAATAACCATCGTAAGCCTATCAGGTTGCTTCGGGCACTCATCGCATGAATCGAAGGAAAAATACGACCTGTACACAGTCAATGTACGCTCCACTCTCAATATGAGAGCAGAACCAAACCCACGCGCCCGACTGCTTACAAGATTAGGCAACGGAGATACAATAAAAGTTTTATCCTACTCACCTGACTGGTCCTACATAAAGACCGACAGATACTATGGATACGTATCGTCAAAATACATCAACCCCGTAACAACGCCCATAGACAACGAACCTCAGGAGTCCATCCCATCCACGACAACATCGACAGCATCCCTATCAAACGATACCATACCGGCATCTGACTACCCGAAAGCGGGCATACTTGATATATGCGACAATGCTGGAATACTCTCCATAGCCGACGTCGACGCCATAAAATCAAAATTAGAGAAAAACAAGCTCAACATCACAGTCGTGACCATCGATTCAGTGGCTCCACTGAAAATATTTTCCATAGCCGATGATATAAACGATGAAATAACCAAACAAATCAACAATAACGATTCCCGTGGATGGTTCAAACGCAAGTGGGACGACTTAGTCGATTTTCTTTACAACGAACCTTACAAAGGAAGTCGGTTACGGACTCCCGAGCACTATACATTCGTGTACATATCAAGTCTGAAACTTCTTACTTCAGCAGGCTCGGGACCTACAATAAAGTTGATGCGGCAACGGAATATGGAAAATTACTACTCCGCCCAATTATTAGCACGCACATCTGCCACCGACGGCATAATACGCATGATTGACGAATTCAACGATGCCAAACAACAATATTCAAAATGGCAATGGTGGAAAAGAGGACAAGCATCTACCGCATCAATTTTCGACTACGTAGCCGACGAGATACTCGTTCAAAACATATTGCCGAACGACAGTTTTCTGCATAAATACGTAATTGGTTGGATTTTTGCCATTCCTTTCAAATTAGCCTATCTCACCGTCGACTTATGCGGTTCCTTTACTCTCGCTCTGATATTATTAGGCTTAATATACATCAGCATTAGTTACTTCACATATCGTTTCAGGATCAACGCATTGGCTTCAAGCGATAATGCCTTGTTAAAATACGGCATTGACAAACTGTTACGTTTCATTATATTCGTATTCTGGCTCGTAATTATATGCATGATTATATATATGATTCCCGATATGTGCAACATTGCCGACATGGAGGTCAATGGATATTCGGCAACATGCATACACACATTCACCGAACATTATCAATTTGAACCAATCTCACGCTCATGGCTATTGATAACAATGTTCATTATAGGCGTAGGTCTCAAAGCCGGCATACAGCATGACCTGATACTACTCAGTTCGCTAAGTCCGGAGAAACAGCGGCAACTGTATCGCACCCAGCGTAATGAATCTGCATTTATATTTTATACTTCCTCATTAGGAGCTTCATCCGACAAACTTGAAAAATCAGACGAACCATACTCCACTCTGTTGCACGAATACGGAAGCAACAAAACAGGAGAAGCCATAGGACTCAGTATAGCAGCTGCCGTAATTCTCAACTCGAACTTCTTATTATTCGCCACCATATACATGTGGATTGAAGTCGCATCAAAAGTAGTCAAACTCATATTTGGATTCATCGACTATAAACGTGCCGGGGTCTACACATAATCCCGCTGTCCCGGACACCTAATCACCACCTCCCCGCCACGTACGCGCTCCCCTGCATCAGCAGGACAAATACCAGTAACCCCTCAACCACCACAATCAATATCCACCATCACCCCACCCCCACCAACAAAACCACCCACCAACCCTACCGGAGCGAGGGCATCCTGCCCTCGCATC
>OFGI01000090.1_pt1 | contig 91100 bp, 72 predicted proteins | sample 1521751 | NCBI WGS metagenome assembly OFGI01 (sample SAMEA3504115, study PRJEB24116) | mouse gut metagenome | biome: mouse gut; feature: mouse-associated habitat; material: faeces | place: Denmark | collected 2011
TCCACCACCTTCTTTGTATTCGCCCCATGGCGTTCCAGACGCAGCGACAATGTCTCGATTCCCTGCAAGAGCAGAAATGCCGCAAAAGGAGAAATCGCCGCGCCCGTATCACGAAGTAAAATTGCCCGAATGTATGTTACAAACGCTGCCGGACCCACAGCCTTTACAAACGATACGCCATGGTAGCTTGGATTAGGCTCGGCAATGGCCGGGTATTTCCCGGAGGCCGCATAGTCAAACCTGCCTGAGTCAACAATGATGCCTCCCAGAGTTGTGCCATGACCGCCAAGAAACTTAGTGGCAGAATGCACTACAATATCTGCGCCATGCTCTATGGGCCGAATCAGATACGGAGTGCCGAAGGTATTGTCTACCACCAGAGGCAGGCCGTGCTTATGTGCAAGCTCCGCCAAAGCGTCAATATCGGGAATATCGCTGTTAGGATTGCCAAGTGTTTCAATATAGATTGCTCTGGTATTGTCCTGTATAGCGGCTTCGACCTGCGCAAGATCATGTATATTTACAAAGCTCGCCGTGATGCCGAACGTCGGAAGCGTATGGGCCAGCAGATTGTAGGTGCCGCCGTAGATATTGGATGATGTCACGAGGTGGTCGCCTGCCTGGCATATGTTGAATACGGCATAGAAGTTTGCCGCCTGCCCGGATGAGGTGAGCATTGCCCCCACACCGCCTTCAAGTGCGGCTATCTTGGAGGCAACGGCATCGTTGGTGGGGTTTTGAAGACGAGTGTAGAAGTAGCCTGATTCCTCAAGGTCGAAAAGGCGGGCCATATGTTCGCTCGAATCGTACTTGAATGTTGTGCTCTGATAGATGGGCAGCACTCGTGGCTCACCGTTTTTGGGTTGCCATCCACCTTGCACACATATTGTGGCTGCTGTGTATTTCTTGTTGTTCTCCATTGCGTCGTTATTTATTGATCGAAAAAACAATCAAGGACTTCCCCTCTGTTATCATGGCGGGAAGTCCTTGGATGTGGGTTTCAGCTTTTGAAGGCTTAAGCTATGTTGTGGCTGTGATTAAGCGTTCTTAACCTTGTCGACAACAGCCTTGAAAGCGGCGGGATTGTTGAGCGCGAGGTCGGCGAGAACTTTACGGTTGATTTCGATACCTGATTTGTGAATCAAGCCCATCAGCTTGGAGTAAGAGAGGTCTTCGAGACGGGCAGCGGCGTTGATACGCTGAATCCACAAAGCACGGAAGTTGCGTTTTTTATCTTTACGGTCGCGGTAAGCGTAGGTAAGACCTTTTTCCCAAGTGTTCTTGGCAACGGTCCATACGTTACGACGGCAACCGAAGTAACCACGGGTGAGTTTTAAGATTTTCTTTCTGCGAGCTCTTGAAGCTACATGATTTACTGATCTTGGCATTTTGATAAATGATTTTTGAAAGTTAGCGGCTAATGCTCTTGAGTGCTAAACATTCGGTTAGTAAAATTGAATATAAAATCACGAATTAAATGTGAGATTCCGAGAAAGCCTTGGGCTTACTTCATACCCAACAGTGATTTAACGCTGTTTTCGTCGACCTTTGCCACCAATGAGAAGTGAGTAAGGTTACGCTTCTGCTTTTTGGTTTTCTTGGTGAGAATGTGGCTCTTGAAGGCGTGTTTTCTCTTGATCTTTCCTGATCCGGTAAGGGCGAACCTCTTTTTGGCACCGGAATTAGTCTTAATCTTAGGCATTTGTTTTACTTTTAAAAAATTAATTCGAGTTATATCTTGAGTGATATTTTTATTTCTTTTTTGGTGACAGCATGATAATCATGCGCTTACCCTCGAGTACGGGCATCTGCTCGACTTTTCCGTATTCCTCAAGGTCGTTGGCAAAGCGGAGCAACAGAACCTCGCCTTGCTCCTTGAACAGGATGGAGCGTCCGCGGAAGAATACGTAGGCTTTGACTTTGGCACCTTCCTGAAGGAATCCCATGGCGTGCTTGAGCTTGAAGTTGTAGTCGTGGTCGTCGGTCTGAGGTCCGAAACGAATTTCCTTAACGACAACTTTAGTAGCCTTGGCTTTCTGCTCTTTCTGATGCTTCTTCTGCTGATAGAGGAATTTCTGATAGTCAAGAATCTTGCATACAGGAGGAGCGGCATTGGGTGAAATCTCAATGAGGTCAAGCCCCAAGTCATCGGCAATGCGGATGGCTTCCTGAATGGAATATATTCCCGTTTCCACGTTATCGCCCACAAGACGTACCTCGCGGGCACGGATGTGTTCATTGATAGCGTACAGGTCCTTCTGGGTGTTGGCACCACGACGTTGCGGACCGTTGTTGTTAGGTCTGCGCGACCCGGGTACAAAAGGTTTTTTCTCCATTCAGTGGGGTTATTGATTAATCATTTCTTCGACTTCTTTAGCCAAATTCGCTGCAAAGGTAGTAATTTTCATTGTACCTTTATCACCTTCGCCCTGTTTTCTTACAGAAATTTCATCATTTTCGGCTTCTTTTTCACCAACGATGAGCAAATATGGTATTCGGCGCAACTCATTGTCGCGGATTTTCTTACCTATTTTCTCGTTGCGGTCGTCGACAATGGTGCGTACGTCGGCAGCGTTGAGTTCTTTTGCCACACGGTAAGCGTAGTCATTGAACTTCTCGCTGATGGGGAGCACCACAGCCTGGTCGGGGGCGAGCCAGAGGGGGAAGCGTCCGGCGGTGTGCTCGAGGAGCACAGCCACGAAGCGTTCCATGGAGCCGAAGGGCGCACGGTGAATCATGACAGGACGGTGCTTCTGATTGTCGGCACCGGTGTATTCGAGCTGGAAGCGTTCGGGGAGGTTGTAGTCGACCTGTATGGTACCCAACTGCCAACGGCGTCCGATGGCGTCCTTGACCATGAAGTCGAGTTTGGGACCGTAGAATGCAGCTTCGCCAAGTTCGGTTCGTGCATTAAGGCCTTTTTCGGCGCATGCCTCGATGATGGCGTTCTCAGCAAGGTGCCAGTTCTCGTCGGTACCGATGTATTTCTCCTTGTTCTTGGGATCGCGGAGTGATATCTGAGCCTCGAAGTTTTCAAATTTGAGAGCCTTGAAGATGTAGAAGATGATGTCCATCACCTTGAGGAACTCGTCTTTAATCTGGTCGGGGGCACAGAAGATGTGAGCGTCGTCCTGAGTAAATCCGCGTACACGGGTGAGTCCGTGGAGCTCGCCTGACTGCTCGTAGCGGTAAACCGTACCGAACTCGGCAAGGCGCAGGGGCAGGTCGCGGTAGCTACGGGGGAATGCCTTGAATATCTCACAGTGGTGAGGGCAGTTCATAGGTTTGAGCAGGTATTCCTCGCCTTCCTCGGGTGTGTGGATGGGCTGGAAGGAGTCCTTGCCGTATTTGGCGTAGTGACCGGAGGTGACGTAGAGGTTCTTGTTACCGATATGGGGTGTGATGACCTGCTGATAGCCGTACTGCTTCTGAATCTTGCGGAGGAACTGCTCGAGACGGTCACGCAAAGCTGCACCTTTGGGGAGCCACAAGGGCAGACCGGCACCGACATTCTGCGAGAATGCGAAGAGCTCCATCTCCTTGCCGAGCTTGCGGTGGTCGCGTTTCTTGGCTTCCTCGAGAACCTGAAGGTATTCGTCGAGCATCTTCTGCTTGGGGAATGTGATACCGTAGACGCGCACCAACTGATTGCGTTTTTCGTCACCGCGCCAGTAGGCACCTGCGAGCGACATAACCTTCACCGCCTTGATGGGCGCGGTATTGGGGATATGCGGACCACGGCAGAGGTCGGTGAATGAGCCTTGAGTGTAGGTGGTGATATGACCATCCTCGAGCTCGCTAATGAGTTCGCACTTGTACTGCTCGCCGCGGTCGCCGAAGAGCTTGAGAGCGTCGTCCTTGGATATGTCGGCACGTACAATCTCCTGCTTCTGACGGGCGAGTTCAAGCATCTTCTTCTCAATCTTGGGGAAGTCGGCAGCGGTGATGGTGTGCTGTCCGGGGTCGATATCATAGTAGAAACCGTTTTCGACAGCCGGACCGATACCGAATTTCACACCGGGATACAGTTCCTGGAGTGCTTCGGCGAGAAGGTGTGCCGAGCTGTGCCAGAAGGCGTGCTTGCCTTCAGCATCGTCCCATTTGAACAATTTGATATTAGCGTCTTCGGCTATGGGGCGTGTGAGGTCCCATTCCTGATCATTGACCGATGCCGCCAACACGTCCTGAGCCAGACGCGGGCTGATGCTTTCGGCTATCTGCAGCGGAGTAACGCCACTTTCAAATTCTTTTACCGAATTGTCGGGAAATGTTATCTTTATCATTGATTTTAAATTATTTATCAAACACATCACCCCGACGCCAAAGGCTCCGAGGCAAAATCAACCGCAAATTTAGCTTATTTATTTGATAATCCCACCATTCGGTTAAATAAATTATATATGTGATGCGACGGGTACGCGATGATTTGGGATTACGGGTGGAGTGTATGTATATTTGCAATATAGTTAAATGTATATACACACATATCAGAATCAAAATATGAAACGAATCCTGTGGTCAATGATTTTAGTTTGCAGCTGTCTCGCAGCGATTGGAGCGGAGCCGCCCATCATGGGGTGGAGTTCATGGAACACCTATAGGGTGAATATCTCGGACACGCTGATAATGAAGCAAGCCGACGCCCTGGTGAAAAGCGGGCTGATGGATGCCGGATACCGGTATGTGAATATAGACGACGGATATTTCGGCGGCCGCGACTCGGTGACGGGACGGCTGATATTCCATCCGCAGCGGTTTCCCCACGGGCTGAAGCCTGTTGTGGAACATATCCATTCGCTCGGGCTGAAAGCCGGGATATATAGCGATGCGGGCGAGAACACCTGCGGCAATTTCTGGGATAAGGATACCCTGGGCCGCAACGTGGGGCTATACGGGCATGAGGAGACGGACTGCAGGATGCTGTTTGACGAGCTGGGGTTTGATTTCATAAAGGTGGACTTCTGCGGCGGCGATGCCAAGCAGAACAGCACGGGGCTGTCGCTCGACCCTGAGGAACGCTACAGGTCGATACGTAGCTCGATAGACCGCTACGGGCGGAAGGATGTGACAATGAACGTGTGCCGATGGGCCTATCCGGGCACATGGGTAAGGGAGGTGGCATCGTCATGGCGCACGACGGGAGATATTAGCAGCTCATGGAGGTCGGTAAAGGGTATCATAGCCGAGAACCTATATCTATCGGCATACGCCTGCGCAGGGCATTACAACGATATGGACATGCTGGAGGTGGGACGCGGTATGAGCGACGAAGAGGACCGGACCCACATTGCCATGTGGTGCATGATGAGGTCACCGCTGCTGATAGGATGCGACCTAACCACACTGCGTCCTGAAACCCTGGAACTGCTCACAAACGCCGACCTCATAGCCCTGAACCAGGACACGGCGGGCGAGCAGGCATACGTGGCAGAGCGAACCAATGGCGGCTACATACTGACCCGCGATGTGGAACGACGGGGCGAACTATCGCGTGCGGTTGCCATGTACAATCCTACGGACAGCGCGGTGACTATGAGCGTATGTCCACGAGATATAGAATTAGGCGGGAGCATATCGGCGCGTGACTTGACCATGCAGCAGGATATGGGAAATATAGCGGACAGCCTGAGGTTAACGGTGCCGGCACACGGCACGAGGGTGTTCCGGCTCACCGGCACGGAACGGCTGCCGCGCACACGCTACGAAGCGGAAACGGCATTCATACCCACTTATCAAGAGCTTGTGAACCCGATAGCCGCCGGCACGGGGTATTACCGCGAGGATATGAGATGCAGCGGCGGCATGTGCGCCACGAACCTTGGCGGCAGCGGCGACAACCGATTGATATGGGAATCGGTGGAGTGTCCTGCCGACGGAGTGTATGCCATAACGATACGGTCGCTGTCGGATGAGCCACGGGAGTATTCCGTGGAGGTGGACGGAGAGGTGGTGCGCAATGCGTCGACCCTCGGAACGGGAGTTCCGGAGGAGAGTGTGACGGAGATAGCATTGAAACGCGGCAGGCACCGGATAGCGGTGCTGAACGACACAGCTCCGATGCCTGACATGGACTGCATGTACGTAAGGTGGCAACGCTGAATCAGCGTGCGGCGGCTTTTGAGGTCTGCACGTCGGCATCGCCGTCGATAAGGCGTGTGGCGCGGCGTTTCTGTTTACCCCACTGCAGATTGTAGCTGATCTTGAGCACCAGCATTTTCTCAATGTTCTTGCCACGCATGGTGTACTTATTGGAATTGTACGCGCTCAACAGTTGCGAGCCGTAACTGTATCGGGCAAATGGCATGAGCATACCTGCCATGAACTGAAAGGAGCCATGTTGGTATTGGAGCGCGATGACACCTATTTTCTCGCCATGTTCGATGGTCTCGCCCCATAGCTCCCCTCCCCTGTTCTCGTATTGGAAGAGGAATGTCCAGTTCCAGTGCATTGCCATGAGAGTGACATCGCCGCTCCAGCCATTGTAGATATGGGTATAGCCACTGCCGTTGGATTTCTGATGTGAGAAGCGCAACGAGCCTTCGACATTGAGCCATCCGGGCACTATGACCACCTGTGGCGACAGGGTAATCTCCCAACGGGTGAATGCTCCGCCATTGTCGTAGGAGGTGACGAGTTTATCGCCTTGCCACTGCATAAACGGGGTTACGGCATCGACACTTCTGCCCCAGCGTGCGTAAAGTGACCCCTCGACACGGGGGAATGAGTAATTGTAGTATGCCGACACGCGGTAGTTGGCGTACGGATGGAGATTGGGATTGCCAACCCGATACTGGAAACCGTCAATCTGCTGCGGTACGGCATTGGTCTGGCTCAATGTGGGCGCGGTGGTCCATGTCTGGAAATACAGGCGGTACTGCGCCGCGTCGCAGAAACGGTAGGATGCGGTGAAGCGCGGACGCCATGACCATGTGTGGCTGGAAGTGCCGCTTTCGCGCGATGCGATGTCGGTGAACTGCGCCCCCATGCCGCCGGTGAGGTTGACCCTGCCTATGCGCCGGAAGTATTCGCCGAAGAGATATATGCGGTCTTGAGTCTGATGGAATACGGCGTTGCCGAGATTGCGGTATGTGGAGCGGTTGCGGTTTGCCGAATAGCTTGCCCCGGCAGTGAACTTGGAGCGATTCCACTGCTTGATGTAGTTGACCTCGGTCCGGTAAGCCTGATTGTGGTCGCGTATGTCAGTGGATATGTCGGTATCCTGACCGGGGATGCGCTCGAGGTAGCTGTGCAGATTGTCACCCGCAACGTAGCTCATGGAAGCGCTTGCCACAAGGGTCTGCTTGCGCGGCAGTTTGCGCTCGAAATAGGCACTCGCCCACGGGGTGGTGCTCTGGGACATGGAGTAATCGGTAAGAGCGATATCGTCGGAGCCGTCGCTGAGCGACATCAATCCATGGTAGCAAGTGCCGTTGTTCATGTCACGCGTGAATCCGGCACCAATCCACACGGTGGTCTTGTCGGGGTCGATGTAGGAGTAGCCTACGGAGGGGGTCAGGAAATCACCGCTTACGTATCCGCCGAGCGGCTTTTCATCGCGGATGAGCGATGTGCCGTCGGCATAGGTGAAACGCTCGCTGTATTCGCGGTACATATCGAGCTTATGCGTGAGTTTGCCGTAAGCGCCGAGTGTGAGCTGCGACTTTCCGAAATTGAGCTGAAGGTCGGCATTGTAATTGCCCCATGGCTGTGTGAGCGCCTGCATTGCCGAGAGCATCAGGGCGCCACCGCTGTCGGGGTTGGATACAATGAAATTGATTACAGCCACGGCATCGCCGTAGCGTAGTCCTGGATTCTCGATGTACTCCACGCGCTTGACCGACTGCGGCAGTATCGCCTTGACCTGAGCCATGGTGGCTTCGCGTCCGTTGATGCGTAGCTGCACATCCTGTCCGGCAGTACGTATGGTCTCCATAACGGTGTTGACCGAAAGCGACGGTATGAGCATGTTGCCGAGCAGCGTCATGGCATTGGTAGACTGCTCCACGGCAGAAGCCGCGGGGTAGTACACGTCCATATCGGGGCGGCGGATAACCTTGGCGGCTTGCACAACCACCTCCTGTAATTGGATGTCGGTAGAAACGGAATCGGCCGGAGCCTGCGCGGCGGCACTTACGATAGATGAAACGGCGGTCGTGGTGACCAATAGGAAACGGGAGGTGGGTATCATGTCTTATTACGATTATTTACACCTCATAGACGAATGGCAGATGAATTTGGTTACAAACGGGGATAGTTTTTTTGCGTGGCGGGACAGTGTTAAAAGTGGCTTTATTTTGCAGTGCGACGGATGGGGTAAGCAACCTTTTGGAGAGATGCGTTGTTGTAATACTGAAAGTGTCCTGCGGGGCACATATATACTTTGCAAACAATAAACTCTTAATTACTATAACTTTTTACTCAATTATCGTTATGAATACCGCACCTTTACAAGGAATCAAAGTTGTAGACTTCACTGCCGTACAGTCTGGTCCTTCATGTACACAAATGCTCGCCTGGCTCGGTGCCGAGGTTATAAAAATCGAACGTCCCGGCAGCGGTGACGCCACCCGTAAGGAACTCCAGTTCCTGCCCGATGAACCGAGCTATTACTTCCTACAGCTCAACAGTGACAAGAAGTCGCTGACTCTTGACGCAGCTACCCCCGACGGTAAGGAAATCCTTACGAAACTTATCAAGGAGGCTGATATATTTGTTGAAAACCTTCACCCGGGCGCAATGGATAAGCTCGGTTTCAGCTGGGAAGTCGTGCATCAGCTCAACCCGCGTTGTATCTACGGTACAATCAAGGGATTCCCATTGTCATCGAAATTCAAGGATCTTAAAGCTTATGAGCCTATAGCCCAGGTTACATCAGGCGCAGCATCAACCACTGGTTGGTGGGAAGGTCCGGACAATGTGCCTACACAGAGTGGTGCCGCTCTTGGTGACTCAAACTCAGGTATGCACCTTCTGATCGGTCTGCTCGCCGCATTGATGCAACGTGAAAAGACCGGTGAAGGCTCATACGTTTACCAATCGATGCACAACGCATCGCTTAACCTGTGCCGTATCAAGACCCGTGACCAGTTGACACTGGACCGTATCGGTTACCTTACCCAATTCCCGCAGTACCCGAATGAGAAATTCGCCGACTACGTGCCCCGTTCAGGCAACCAGGAGGGTTCCGGCGTGCTTGGCTGGACATACAAATGTAAGAACTGGGCCACTGACCCCAATGATTATGTATATGTGATACTTCAGCGCGATGCCAAGAGTTTCGAGAAAGCATGTAAGGCACTCGGATTCGAGGATTGGCTTACCAACCCCGACTTCAACACCGCCGATGCCCGCGACAAACACAAACAGGAGATATACAAACGTATCGAATCATTCACCATCACCAAGGATAAATATGAGGTGACCGAACTTCTGTCGGCAGCAGCAGTGCCGGTGGGTCCCGTAATCTCAACCAAGGAATTGATGGATGACCAGTCACTTTACGACGGCAATACCCTCGTGAAGATTAACCAAGGCGGAAAAATCGGTGAATTCGTTACCGTAGGATGCCCCTTCACCATCTCCAACTATCAGCCTACTTACGGCCCATGTCCGACATTGGGCGGCAACACCGCAGAAGTGCTTTCCGCCCTCGGTTATATCCAGGAGCAGATTGACTCTTTTGCCAAGAACGGTACCACCGCTCCGCTTGCTGACGGACAGATGTAATGAATCAGCCGTTGAAACAAGATTAATTCCGAATAATATAAATGCCGTGCCTGAGGGAATGTGGTAAGCCACCAAGCCTCGCCACATTCCTCCGGGACGGCTTTTTAACTTTCAAACTATATATTATATGAGTACAACAGCAACACCGACCCCTGATACCAACAAGCCCCAATTTCCGGCTCAGGTAACGGGTATGTATATACTTGCCGAGTCGCTGCGCCGTCTCGGCCTTATGGATGTGTACGGTCTTGTGGGTATTCCGGTTACGGAAGTAGCCTATGCCATGCAGAAAGTGGGCATGAATTATTACGGGTTCAGATTTGAACAGCAGGCAGGTATGGCCGCCGCCACACACGGATTCCTTACCGGCAAGCCGGGTGTGCTTCTTACCGTTTCGTCGCTCGGCTTCCTCAACGGTCTTACCGCTACGGTCAACGCCACAGTCAACTGCTATCCTATGATTCAGATTTCGGGTGCCAGCGACCCCACAATGGTGGATATGGACATGGGTACCTACGAACAGCTCGACCAGCTTAACGCGGCACGTCCATACGTGAAAGCCGCGTTCCGTTGCAGCCACGCCAAGGATATACCACGCGCAGTTGCCCGTGCCTACCGTGCAGCGGTGAGCGGCCGTCCCGGCGGTGTGTATATCGACATGACCACTCCCGCCCTCGCCGAAATCATGGATAGTGCCGAAGTGGAAAAACTTTATTACACACCGGTGGATGTGTACACCCCCGTGGCTCCCAATGCCGAAGCTGTGACACGCGCAGCCCAAATCATAGCCGGCGCCAAGAAACCCGCCATACTTATAGGTAAAGGCGCGGCTCAAGCTCAGGCAGAGGATTTGATAAAAGAACTGTCGGACACATACAAGTTACCGTATCTGGCTATGTCGATGGCAAAGGGCGTACTGCCTGACAACGGCGAATTGAGCGCGCTCTCATGCCGTTCGACCATCATGGAACAATCAGATGCCGTGATAGTGATAGGCGCACGCATCAACTGGATGCTCTCGTTCGGTAAGGGCAAATGGAATCCCGATGTAAAATTCGTACAACTCGATGTGGAACCGAAAGAGATAGACCGCAATGTTCCGGTAGCAGCACCGGTGGTAGGCGATATGAACCTATCGCTTAAAGCATTGCTTGCCGAACTTCCTAAGTACACCATGTCAACCGATCCGTCTTGGGTACCCGCACTGCAGGCCGAGACCGCAGCCAAGAACAAGAAATTCGCAGCCCGGTTGGAAGCCGCGTCCACAGCTATGCCTATGACACACTGGACAGCACTGAGTGCCATCAAACCTATCCTGGAATCGAATCCCGATGTAATCCTGATCAATGAAGGAGCCAATACGCTCGACGACACACGCGACACCGTAGACATGACACTCCCGCGTCATCGTGTGGACTGCGCATCATGGTCCATCATGGGTATGGGCATAGGCTCGACCATCGGCGCCGCCGTGGCTACCGGCAAGAGTGTCGTTGCCATAGAAGGCGACTCGGCATTCGGATTCTCCGGCATGGACTTCTCCACAATATGCCGCTATAATCTGCCGTGTACAGTGGTGATATTCAATAACGGAGGTATATACAACGGCGTGGGCGTGAACCCATCGGGCGGCGATGCCCCGGCTCCCACCACACTGGATATACACGCGCGCTACGACAAATTGGGCGACGCATTCGGTGCCACAACATATTATGTGACAACACCTGCCGACCTGTCGAAAGCCCTCACCGAAGCCATAGCCTCGAAAAAACCGTGTCTTATCGACGTACAGCTCGCAGCCGATTCAGGTGCCGAGAGCGGCCACATAGGCTACCTCAACCCCGCCCCCATCATCGACTACACTGTATAATGACAATGCCGACAGACTCATTGACAAAGCATTAGCAGATGCCGGGTAACATGATAAACACCCACCGTGCACACAGACGATATGGCGACGCCGACGGCGACCCTGCCCCGACCCAAGTGTCGATGTGAAGGCTCGTTTACATAAGATTCGGCGACGGAACCATCAATCAATGACCGGGGTGCGACATCCCCGAAGACATCATGGACTGAACAATTTCCATCACGCCACACGCCACGGCCAATGACCTCATAGACACCCAATGAAAAAGGTCACCGTTGGGAACCACAACGATGATTGCGACAACACTCCTGCGGGAGTTCCTGTAAGTAACTTAATATATTTATACCGTTTCCATTAATTCTTTTTTATCTCTTAATTGATATGTTACACATTATTTTATACGCAATCGTCCCCATCGTGGTGATTATGCTTGCCGGATTCATATCAGGTAAAAAAGGCGTGTTCAACGGTGATGATGCAAAGAAATTCAACAAGGTGGTGCTTGACTACGCTTTGCCGGCAGCCTTGTTCGTATCCATCGTCCAGTCGACACGCGAAATGCTTTACCATGATTTGAAATTATCCATCATATCCCTTGTGGTGATCATGGCATGTTTCATGCTTGTGTATTTCATCTTCGCCAAATGCTTCAAAGGCAATACCGGTGCCGACGGTGCCATAGCCGCCCTTATCAACGGCTCCCCTACGATAGGCTTCCTCGGATTCGCCGTGCTTGAGCCTATCTTCGGCACCACACCCGCCGTAGCATTGGTAGTAGCCATAGTAGGTATCGTGGTCAATGCCGTCGGCATCCCGGTAGGACTGTCGCTGCTCAACGCATCGCTTGAGAAACAAGGCACCACACCTGGAGGGAAACGTCCGAGCGCATGGGCACCTGTGATTCACGCCCTCGAACAACCTGTGGCATGGGCACCTATCCTTGCCGTAGTGTGGGTACTCGCGGGAATACCTTGGCCCGAATGGCTCAGCCCGTCATTTGACCTAATGGCAAAAGCCAACGCTTCTATGGCAGTATTCTCAGCCGGTATCACCCTCTCTGCCGTACAGTTCAAAATCAACTGGCAAGGTATTCTGGGCAGCATACTCAAGCTCATCCTCATGCCTGCGGCAGCGTTGATTATAGGTTTGATATTCCACATGGATCCGCTGAATCTTAAGATGCTCGTTGTGGCATGTGCACTGCCCCCAGCATTCTCTGGTATCATCATCGCCGACGAGTACGATACCTACGTTGCTACCGGCACATCGTCACTTACCTTGAGTGTGATTCTCTTCATAGGATTCTGCCCTCTCTGGATATGGCTTACCGACATGGCATTGAGCGCATTCTAAGCAATCGGCACCATGGCTAAATACCATTACATCTTAATTTGAATGACCCATCGGCTATTGCGGGCTACCATTTACCAAGCCCGCAATAGCGGATGAGCCTATATAATGCCCTCCCGAAAAAAATGTAAACAAAACACCATGACACCACCCCGCAAACAAGTAATGGACGGCTGCACTGCAGCCACACACGTTGCCTATGCCATGAGTGAGGTAGCCACCATCTATCCCATCACACCTATCGCCGAGATGGGTGAGGTAGCCGATAAATGGGCATTGGCAGGACGTAAGAATCTGATGGGCAGCATCATGTCCGTCAAGGAGATGGAAAGCGAACTTGGAGCGGCGGGTGCCACACACGGCGCACTTGCCGCCGGCGCGCTTGCCACCACATTCACATCATCGCAGGGGCTGATGCTCATGATTCCCAACATGTACAAAATAGCCGGCGAGCTTCTGCCCGGCGTGTTTCATGTGGGTACCCGTTCCCTTGCCACGCATGCACTCTCCATCTTCGGCGACCACCAGGATGTGATGGCATGCCGCGCCACAGGATTCGCATTCCTGGCATCGGCATCGGTGCAGGAAACGATGGACCTCGCATTGGCAGCGCACCTCGCCGCCATCGACGGCTCGCTACCCGTGGTACATTTTTTTGACGGATGGCGCACCTCCAACGAACTCGCCACAATAGACGTGATACCCTATGAGGATATGTTGCCGCTGGTAAACCGAGACAAGCTCAAAGCATTCCGCGACCGTGCCATGAACCCCGAGCATCCTCACCTGAGAGGGTCGGCACAAAACTCCGACGTGTACTTTCAGAACCGCGAGGCAGCCAACCGTTTCTACGACGCATTCCCCGCCGTGGTACAGCAAGCCATGGACCGCGTGGCATCCGTCACCGGACGGCAATACCACCTTGTGGACTATTCGGGAGCCGACGATGCCACCGATGTGATAGTGTGCATGGGGTCGGCATGTGACGTAGTGGAGGAGACTGTAGAATATCTGAACACGCACGGCTATAAATGCGGAGTGGTGAAAATCAGGCTGTTCAGACCATTCCCATCCGAACAGTTTATCGACTCACTGCCCGCATCGGTCAAACGCATAGCAGTACTCGACCGGACAAAAGAACCCGGCAGCAACGGCGAACCGCTGTTTCAGGATGTGGTCACAGCCCTATACACTTCAGGGCGCGACATACGTGCCATAGGCGGCCGCTACGGATTGGCAAGCAAAGAATTCAATCCGGTGATGATCAAGGCAGTATTCGACGAACTCGCATCGCCAGCACCACGTCATGGATTCACGGTGGGAATAACCGACGACGTAACCCATCTGTCGCTCGACATAAGCGGCAAACATTTCATAGACACTGCCCCGGATGTGACACAATGCGTATTCTACGGAATGGGCAGCGACGGCACGGTAGGAGCCACCAAGCAGTGTGCCAATATAATAGCCGACGTAACCGGTGGGTATGCACAAGCATTCTTCAACTATTCCGCCAAGAAATCGGGAGGATACACCGTGTCACAATTGAGATTCGGTCCCAACCGCATACGGTCGGAGTACTCGATAGTCGAAGCCGACTACGTGGGCTGCAACAAAGATGTCTATGTCAACAGATTTGAACTGCTGAAAAATCTAAAGGATGGCGGCACATTCATGCTCAACTCATCGTGGACGGCTGAGGAGATGGAACACTGCCTGCCTGCCGACCTGCGACGACAGATAGCCCTGCGCCACGCACGGTTTTACAATATCGACGCGAAAGCGCTCGCCGAATCCGTTGGGCTTGGCGTACGCATCAACACCATCATGGCCACCGCATTTCTCCACCTCATGCAACCCCGTGTGGATTTTGACCAAGCCATAGACCGGCTCAAGGAACTTGTTGCCGAAGCTTACAAGCACGAAGGCGGTGAGACGGTGACACAGAACTACAAAGCGATTGACGGCACCGTAGCCGCAATCAAAGAGATACAATACCCCGCATCATGGGCGGTGGCAACCGATAAGGCAGCCGCCGGAAGCGATGATACGGTACCGGATTTTATAAAAGATGTGGCGGAGCCATGTCTTAAATTGTTGGGTAATGAATTGCCGGTATCAGCCTTATCACCCGACGGTACTATGCCTATGGGTACCACCGCCTATGAAAAGCGGCGTATTGCTAATAACATCCCGGCGTGGACCGCTGAAAAATGCGTCCAATGCACCGAATGCTCCCTCGTGTGTCCTCACGCCGCCATACGTCCGTATCTCCTTTCAGAGACAGAACTCTCCGGAGCCCCTGCCGACATGACCACCGCAGCAGCCCACGGCAACACACTGAAGCCCTACCGCTACCGCATACAGGTGTATCCGGAGGACTGCACCGGGTGCGGCTCATGCGCGGTAATCTGCCCGGGCAAGGCTCTCGACATGGTACCTATCGACTCGATAATCGACCGCCAGATTACCATGCTCGATTACATCCGGCAACATGTGTCCGTGAAGGACAATCTGCTTCCACGCACCACCATCAACGGCTCGCAATTTCACCAACCTATGCTCCAATTCTCGGGAGCATGCGCCGGATGCGGCGAGACCCCATACGTGAAATTGCTTACCCAACTGTTTGGCGAGCGCATGCTCATAGCCAATGCCACCGGATGCAGCTCCATCTGGGGAGCCAACTTCCCGAGCAACGCCTACTGCACTGATGCCAACGGACATGGTCCGGCATGGGGTAACTCACTGTTTGAGGACAATGCCGAATACGGTTACGGCATTGCCTGTGCCATAGCCAACCGGCGCGGGCGCCTGCGTGACCTCGCCAACACACTCGCCACCGATACATCTATGCCGCAGGATATCAGATCGGCGGCACAAAACTGGGTAGCAGCCTACGACGATGCCGACACCTCGGCTACCACCGGACGTATCCTTGCCGATATTTTGAAAACCATAGACTTACCGGAACAATATCATGAACTGCTACAACGCACCGACCTGCTCGCCAAAAAATCGATATGGGCAATAGGCGGCGACGGATGGGCATACGATATAGGATTTGCCGGACTGGACCATGTGCTGGCACAGAACACCGACATCAACATACTGGTCATGGACACCGAATGCTATTCCAACACCGGCGGACAGACCTCCAAAGCCACTCCGCTCGGAGCTGTGATGAAATATGCCGCCGACGGAAAGCGTACCTTCAAAAAAGACCTCGGCAGAATGATGATGACCTACGGCAACATCTATGTAGCATCGATATCCCTCGGAGCCAATTACATGCAGGCAATACGCGCGCTCGCAGAAGCCGAAGCCTACCCCGGACCGTCAATAGTGATAGCCTATTGCCCCTGCATAAACCACGGCATACGCTCCGGCATGAGCCACAGCATAGTGGAGGAGAAGCTCGCCGTGCAGTCGGGCTACTGGAATCTCTACCGGTTCAACCCCGCCCTCGCTGCCCAAGGGCGCGAGCCACTCACCGTGGACAGTGCCGCTCCCGACGGCTCGCTCATACCCTTCATCAACGGGGAAAACCGCTACGCCGACCTCAAGATGGTGGACCCCGCTGAAGCAGCCATACTGCAACCTGAACTACAGCGACGCACCGGTAGGCTTTATTCCATAATACAGGCACAGGCGAAATCCACAATATTCTGACACCATACACCTGATTCATTCTCTTTTTTAGTAACGGACTGTCCGCACAGGCAGTCCGTTACTTTATGCGCATGATTTTACTCACCGTAATCATTGCATCGGTGTGAAATAGTAAGTAATTTTGCAGTCTAAAATCCCGCGCCGACGCGGCATATAGAAACCATACGACATTAAAACCAACAATAACAACCAATAATTCATCAAATTAACCCTTATGAAAAATCAACTTTTGAAGACCCTCTTAGTTATTGCTTTCATAGGTTGTGCCAACGCATGTTTCGCACAATTCAATTTGAAGAAGGCAATAGGAGGCGCCACTAAAGCAGTGCAAGCCATGACACTGACCGACGAGCAGATGGCAGCTTACGTAAAGGAATCCGTTGACTGGATGGACAAGAACAACCCCGTGCTTCCCGCCGACGACCCATATACCATCCGTCTCAACAAACTCGTGGACGGCATAACCGAAGCCGACGGCATACCCTTGAACTTCAAGGTCTACAACGTGATTGACGTAAACGCATTTGCATGTCCCGACGGCAGCGTGCGTGTGTTCGCCGCCCTGATGGACCTCATGAACGACGATGAACTCATGGGTGTGATAGGCCACGAAATAGGCCACGTGCTCAAACGCCACTCCAAGAACGCATTCAAGACACAGCTCCTCACCGGAGCTGCCAAAGATGCTGTGGCATCGACAGGCGGCACAGCAGCGGCCCTCACCGAATCACAGCTCGGCAGTCTCGGCGAATCACTCATCAACGCCAAATACTCACAGAAGCAGGAATCGGAAGCCGACGATTGCGGCTATGACTTCCTGGTGAAGAACGGACGCAACCCCTGGGGCATAGTGATGTCGTTTGAGAAATTGCAGTCACTCGAAGGCAACAGCTCTCAGAAAGCAAGCGCCGTAAGCAAGATGTTCTCATCGCACCCCGAAACCAAAGCCCGCATCGAAAAGATGACCAAACGCTGCAACAAAGACGGATTCCAGCGTCCCGCAGCCGACAATAAATAATACTCCCACATTATACCATAAAGCAGGCGGCGCACCGTATTTGTAACGATGCGCCGCCTGACTTTTCAATATGTTGACTTTTTTATTTTCTTTTTCAATAAAATTCACATAGTAGGTAATTATTTGAGAATAAAGCCATATATTTGCCGAAATTATCATATTGCTACTATGTAGCACACCGTACACAAAACGTCAGACACATCATGAGACCAATCCTCGCAAGCCTTATCGCCGCCACGGCATTGTGCAGTTGGGGTCAAACCACTACACAAAGAATCAACAAAACCACCACCATCAGCGTGTCTACGACATTGCCATCCGGACAGGCATTCGGAGTCAAAGGCATAGCCGCCGATGTTTCAGGCACAGGCGAACCGTTTGCCACCATACGTACCTACCTGCTGCCCGACACCATAAAACCGGCAGTGGTATCGGTGACTGCCGAAGATGGAGCGTTCGAACAACAACTGAAAAAGCCCGGACAATATAGGCTCACCATACACTCCGTAGGGCGCTCGCCGCTCAGCCGCGATTTCGACATCACCACTGCCGCACCAATCGCTGCGCTCGACACCCTATACTTTCCGGAATCGGACCGCACACTCGGCGAAGTGGTGGTGGAAGCACAGAAGCCATTGGTATCGCGGGAGATTGACCGCATAGCCTACGACGTGACCAACGACCCCGACTCAAAGACCAACCAGCTCGACGAGATACTCAAGCGCGTGCCCATGGTGAGCGTTGACCCCGACGGCACCATCAAAGTCAAAGGCTCGTCGTCGTTCCTCATATACAAGAACGGACGCCGCAACAACGCATTTTCCAACAATGCCAAGGATATATTCAAGGCAATACCCGCTTCCATGATTAAGAAGATAGAGGTAATCACAGACCCCGGAGCCCGCGAGGATGCCGAAGGTGTAGGCACGATACTCAACATCGTCACGGTGGAAAACACCGTAATCAAGGGTGTGATGGGTACGGCAGGACTCAACTATTCCACCACCAACAATTTCCCCAACCCCAACCTATGGCTCATGTCGCAGCTCGACAAGGTCACATTCTCCGTCTACGGTTCGCTATACACCAAACCATCGCGCAGCGGCAAGGAATACCACAGCACCGAACGCACATTCGACGACACCGACAACACCTCGCGCGAGTCCACCACCCAAAGCGTGAGCCGCACCGCAGGCAACATGGGATTTGAACTGAGCTACGAGATAGACACGCTCAACCTCATCACCGCCAACTTCTTCGCCAGCATATTCAACAGCGACACCCGGGCACGGTTCGACTACGGCATGTTTGCCCCCGACGGCGACATGCTCTACGGCTACAGTTCCGACCGCCACACATCGCCCAACCGCTACCACTGGCTGGGCGGCGACTTCAACTACCAGCGTCTCACGCGCCGCAAGGGTGAGAAGATAATCCTCTCTTACATGATATCGGGCAACGGCTCAAAAAGCCACATGGACAACATATACACCTCCCACGTGAACCTGCCCGTGGCATACGAAGGTATCATACAGACGGTCAACGCCACATTTCTCGAACACACTCTGCAAGTGGACTGGACGCGACCGCTATGGGAGGGCCACACCCTCGACATAGGCGGAAAATACATATACCGCGACAACCACAGCAAATCCAACCAGGAATACATAGGGCAGAACACCATACGCAACGATTTCTCGCACATAACCCAGGTGGGTGCGGCATTTGTCGATTACCGCGTGAACATCAACCGCTGGGGGCTGCGCGCCGGTGTGCGCTATGAGTTCTCACGTCTCGCCGCCAAGTTCCACGACGGCACCAACGATGACTTCCACAGCACACTCAACGACTGGGTGCCCAACGCCGGCATATCCTACAATATCAACGACCGCAACTCCATGCGCCTGACCTACAGCTCAGGCATACAGCGTCCCGGCATCAGCTACCTCAACCCCACAGTAATCACAAGTCCCGAGAGCACCTCGCAAGGCAATCCCGACCTGAGCAGCGTGCGCAATCAGAACATCAACCTCAACTACAGCTTCTTCAGCAGCAAAGTCAACATAGACCTCAACCTCTCATACGGATTCAGCAACAACGCCATAATCCAGTATCAGACAGCCGAGAACGACCATCTCTTCTCCACCTACGCCAATGCCGGCAAAAACCGCTCGTTCAACTCCAACATCTATATCCAGTGGCGTGCCGGCAAGAAAACCTCCGTGATGCTCAACGGTAGCGCCAACTACAATCATTATCGCAACCCCTCTATCGACATCAGAGCCGGCGGATGGAGCGGATACGCATACATGCGCATAGGACAGCAACTCCCGTGGAAACTCAACCTCAGCCTGTGGGGCAACTACTGGGGCGGATGGCGCAGCCTGTACTCCGTGATGACACAGGTAGGCACATCGTGCATCAACTATGGCTTGGACCTGCAACGCTCATTCCTCAAGGACAACCGCCTGAATGTGCGCGTGGGCGTCAACAACCCCTTCGGCAACCACTACAGCCGGTCCAAGAGCCACGCCATAAACGTGCCATACACCAGCCACTCCTACTCGCGCGTCGACAATCCCGCCACATTCACCGTGGGCATCTCCTACCGGTTCGGCAAACTCAATGCCCAGGTGAAGAAAATCAACGTTAGCAAAAACAACGACCTCATAGGAGGTCCATCGCGCTAAAAATTTCCTTGCATGGATATAGCGGATTATTAACGGGTTAACCGATTGCGATAACCAGGCTTGGGATTTTTAACACATCCGCGGCATGGATTTTTAGAGATTATTCATTAATTTTGCACCGCAAAACGATAGGAGCGGCATCGCCCCATCGTCAGTTCGGACCAATTCCCTAAGGCAAATACGGCAAGAGAGCCGTTTAGGAATTGAGACCGCGGTTCGGACTCTAAAAATCAAAATAAATAGCCCCCGGTCGCGCTATACTGAATTTCCGACACTGCCATAGGTACATACCTGTCGATAGGTACCCCTCGGCATGTCACCGGACTGACGATATAGCCCTACGGGACCAACCAATATTCAACTCACCACAGCGTGGACTCATATCGGGTTCACGCTGATTTTTTATGTCTGTAAAAACCCCATTTACTAACAAAAAAAATAAAAAATATGAAGAAAACATTACTCACATTTCTGCTACTGCTCACCACAGTCGCCACCCCGCTCTGGGCCGCGACAAAAACAGTCACCGTAGGCTCGATTGTCTATAATATAGACGAGGAAAACCTGACTGCTGAAGTCGGTAGCAACGCAAACATCACCGGAACAAGCAAACGCACATTTAACATTCCGTCGACGTTCACATACTCCGGAAAAACATACACAGTAACCTCTATCCAGAGTCGAGCATTCTATAATGACACTACCATAATATCCATAACAGTCCCAGGTACTGTAACTAAAGTCAACGGAGAATTTACTTATGTTAAAAATCTGCAAGAATTGCACCTTTCAGAAGGATTAGTTGAATGGAGCGGCTCTACTTTGCAGTACACGAAATTAGTTAATTTAGTGTTTCCAAAAAGCCTTAAAGCAATCAACAGTGGAATAACTTTACCAAAAAGCATAAAGTATATATGCATCAAGAATCCCGATATGACCATTGGCGGAGACCTAAAAATTTCTTATTCATATTACTCCAGTACAACATTAGTGACCTATTCTAAGACTCCAAATTTCACTTATGCCACATCGTCGGGGAGTTCAAGATTATTCCAAAAGGTTTTTGTTCCTCGAGGCTGCAAGGAAGTATATTCCGCAATAAAGCCATGGAGTGGTGAAACTATCGAAGAATTCGGGGCTGAAGATGCAGAGCAAGCCGAACTACGCATAGCACAGGGCGACTATGGCTCCGTGGTGATGAATGTGGACAAGGGTGTGCAGCACACCATAAAGCTGGAGTGCGGCGAGGGTTGGAAGATAGCACGGGTGATGTTCAATGAAACCGACATGACCGACAATCTCGATGCCGATAACAGCTTCACCACCCCTGAAATAACCGACGACAGCAATCTGCTGAGCGTGACATACGAAGAGAGCCTTGCCGGCGTAGAGACAGTGACCGACGATGCCAACGTGAGCGTGACCGCCCGCCACGGACTCATCACCGTGAGCGGTGCCACAGCCGGTACCCGTATAAGTGTCTACGACCTCAGTGGAGCACTCCAGTCGCCCGCCATCACAGCCGCCGGAAGCGGCAGCGAGATGATAGAAACCGCACCGGGCGCAGTGAGGATAGTACGCGTAGGCTCACGCACTTTCAAGGTAATGCCCTGATACATCAATAAAAGCGACATGAAGCAGACAGCCGAACTTACTGCCCTGACCGGAGAGCTCGGGTATGATGCCGACCGCATAGTACTCGTGGCATGTTCGAAGCGCAAACGGTATATCGAGCCGGTGTCGATGCGTCCGGCACAGGACCTGTACAGCGCAAGCCCGCTGTTTGCCCGTGCCATGTCGGTGGCGCTTAAAATCGCGCCGCAGACCAATGTGTTCATTCTGTCGACACAATATGACCTGGTGCGCTACAACCAACCGTTGCCCTACTACGACATGTCGCTCGACGACATACCCGCCAAGCGGGGCATAAGCATCGGGCAGTGGGGGCAACTGATACTCGATGAACTGTCGCAGCACTGCGACCCGACATCCACGGAGGTAGTGATACTCGCATCGCGCAGGATAAGCGACGCATTGACGCAAGGCTCGCCGCTAAGGCTCGGCAACGCCGTGACGCCGCTGAGCGGGCTGGACATCATAGCCGTATGTAAGAAATTGAAATAATCAATTCTACTATAAACACACTCACGCTCAGAGGGTGTCTCCGACCACAAATGCTGTGGACACGGAGACACCCTCTGAATCGTTTGTATATGCCAATTTAATAGTTGTTTTTCTTACGCTCGAAATAGCCGCGCTCCTTGCCGCATACAGGGCACTTGCCGGGAGCCGACTTGCCACGGTGTATGTAGCCGCATTCACGGCACTGCCATTCCTCCTCTTCGGCATCCTTGAACATGGTGTCCGATTCCAGACGCTCCAGTAGCTTCAGATAGCGGGCTTCGTGACCCTGCTCCACCGACGCCACGAGTTTGAAATGGTTGGCTATGCGGGGGAAGCCCTCCTCCTGAGCCACACGGGCAAACTCAAGATACATGTCGGCCCACTCCTCATGTTCGCCGGCTGCGGCTTCACGCAGGTTGCGTGCAGTGTCGCCCACGGGACCGGCGGGATATGATGCCGTGATTTCCAGCATACCCTCGTCGAGGAAGCTGAAGAATCCGCGTGCATGGGAATATTCCTGCTCGGCAGTCTCGAGGAATATGGCTGCAATCTGCTCATAACCCTCTTTCTTAGCCACTTCGGCAAATATGGTGTAACGTCCGCGTGCCTGAGACTCGCCGGCAAATGATTTCAAAAGATTTTTCTCGGTCTGTGTTCCCTTGATACTTTTATCGCTCATAATTCAGTTTGGTTTAACGGTTTTTGATGTTTACATTCATAACATCCCGCGTCCCGAATTTGTTCAGCCGCCTACGCAATATTTATGCACGACATCTCTTTTACCGCCTGCCGTGGCATTGCTTGAAATAAAATGAGTAATTTTGCATAATACAATCATGATTATGAGCAACGACACTCCCTATGGGTCACCGCGTCCCATCGAACTGCTGGCACCGGCACGCAATGCCGACATAGCCATCGAAGCCATACGCCACGGCGCCGATGCCGTGTATATGGGCGCGGCAAGCCACGGCGCACGCGCTGCTGCCGGCAATTCGCTCCAAGACATAGCCCGCGCAGTGGACTATGCCCACCAATTCGGAGCAAGAATCTACGTGACCGTCAACACCATAATATACGATGACGAACTTCAGGCAGTGGAGCGGCTCATACACCGGCTCTATGGCATAGGAGTGGACGCGCTGATAGTGCAGGACATGGCGTTGCTGCGCATGGCTCTGCCACCCATAGCGCTCCATGCGAGCACACAGTGCGACATACATTCGGTGGAAAAGGCACGTTTTCTGCAATCGGCAGGATTCTCTCAGCTCGTGGTGGCTCGTGAACTCTCCATCGAGGAGATGAGCAGGATACATCATGCTGTGGATGTGCCGCTGGAAGCATTTGTCCACGGTGCGCTATGCGTGAGCTACAGCGGTGACTGCCAGGCAGGATTCGCCACCATGGGACGCAGTGCCAACCGTGGCGAATGCCCGCAGATATGCCGGCACAAATTTGACCTTACCGATGCCGACGGCCGTGTGATAGTGGCAGGAAAGCATCTGTTATCGTTGCGCGATCTCAACCGCTCGCAGCAACTCGCGGCTATGCTCCATGCCGGCATATCATCATTCAAAATCGAGGGACGTCTCAAGGATGCCGCCTACGTAAAAAATGTGGTGGGTGCCTACCGACAGGCGCTCGACAGCATTATCGATGCCAATCCGCATCTCTACACCCGCTCATCGGCCGGCACATCGGCACTGACCTTTACCCCCGACCTGACGAAAAGTTTCAATCGCGGATACACCGAATATTTCACCACAGCCACGCGTCCGCAGATACGGATGGCCGCCATGGACAGCCCGAAATGGATAGGCGAGCCTGTAGGCACCGTCATCTCTTCAACCCCGCGCGCCATCAAAGCGCGTCTCACCGCCACCCTTGCCAACGGCGACGGGCTGGGATATTTCGATGCCCGCAACGAATTTCAAGGCTTCCGGCTCAACCGCATAGAGGGCAACACCCTCTTCCCCGCACAGCCGATGGCTATCCCCGCCGGCACACAACTGTACCGCAACCACGACCGGCTGCGTGCCGAGATGATGGAATCGGACACGGCACGCCGCACTATAGACGTGGCACTGACACTGCGCACATCGCCATGGGGCATCGCATTGGATATAGCCGACAGCTACGGACACCGCGCCACCGCCACCGCGACTCTGCAACTCTCCGAAGCCCGCACCCCCCAATCCGACATGCGCCGCGACATACTCTCCAAGACCGGCGACACCATATTCCGGGTGACAAACGTCGACGACCTCGCCGGTGACATATTCATACCCAAATCATCGCTCGCAGCACTGCGCCGCGACGCCACCACCGCACTGTCACGCGCCATACGCATCACTCACCGTTACGACTACCGCCGAACTGAGGACACCGCAGCCGAACTGCCCGCAACCGAACTCACCTACCACGACAATGTGGCAAACCGCCTTGCCGCCGATTTCTACCGCAGCCACTCAGCCACATCGATACAGCCGGCACTGGAGACCGACCGCGCACCACTTCAGGAATCCACCCGCATCATGACCACCCGCTACTGTCTGCGCCGCGAACTCGGCTACTGCCTGCGCACCCCTCAGGGGCGGCAGCTGCCACAGCCACTCTTCCTCCGGTCCGGTTCCATGCGCCTTGCCCTGCACTTCGACTGCCCCAACTGCCGCATGCATGTCCACACCACCAAATAACCCCATCGAAAAAATTAGTAATTATCAATATTTTGCTTACTTTTGCAGTATCATAGATTAAAAAATCGCACAATCATGAAAAAGGATAGAATTCTCGTAACCGGCGGTACCGGATACATAGGCTCGCACACAGTGGTAGAACTTCAGAATGCCGGTTATCCGGTGGTGATTATAGACAATCTCTCCAACTCCAACCGCAATGTGCTCGACGGCATAGAGCGTATCACCGGAATCCGTCCCGATTTCGTGGAAGCCGACTGCACCGATATGGATGCGTTGAAGAAACTGTTTGCCGACTATCCCGACATCAAGGGTATAATCAACTTCGCAGCCAGCAAGGCAGTGGGCGAGTCGGTACAGAAACCTATCCTCTATTACCGCAACAACCTCAACACTCTGCTGAACCTGCTCGACCTGATGGGTCCCAACGGAGTGAAAGGCATAGTGTTCTCATCGTCATGCACCGTCTACGGCGAGCCCGACGAGAACCCCGTAACCGAACAGTCGCCCATCAAAAAGGCAACCTCGCCTTACGGCAACACCAAACAGATATCCGAGGAGATAATCACCGACGTAATCAACTCGGGCGCACCCTTCAAGAGCGTGATACTGCGCTACTTCAATCCGGTAGGCGCACACCCCTCGGCTGAAATAGGCGAGCTGCCCAACGGTGTCCCCCAGAACCTCATCCCGTATCTGACACAGACCGCCATGGGTATCCGCAAGGAACTCAGCGTATTCGGCGATGACTACGACACACCCGACGGCTCATGCATACGCGACTACATCAACGTTGTAGACCTCGCCAAGGCACACGTGCTTGCCGTACAGCGTATGCTCGACAATCTAAGCGACGACAAGATTGAGATATTCAATCTCGGTACCGGTCGCGGAACATCCGTGCTCGAGCTCATCAACACGTTCGAAAGCGCCACCGGCGTGAAGGTGCCCCACAAGATTGTAGGCCGCCGCGAAGGTGACATTGAGAAAGTTTGGGCCGACCCCGCACACGCCAACAATGTATTGGGCTGGGTTGCCGACTCCACTTTGGAGGACACTATGCGCTCAGCTTGGGCATGGCAGTGCAAGCTGCGCGAACGCGGCATAATGTAAGCCATCCACGCCATCGAGCGACAATCTCCGGTAACGCAACATGACACTGACGACACGAATCATAAGCATACTCTGCGCCCTGACGACCATTCTTTCGGTTAGGGCGCAGAGCGGTGTATTGCCCCCATTGACAGATGGTGCCGATTCTACAGCCATTGTAAGTCTGCTCACATGCGCCCCTGGCAACAACATCTATGAGCTTGAGGGGCATTCGGCGGTGCGTATGCAATACGACGGCTACGACATAACAGCCAACTGGGGACTATTTGATTTCAACTCACCAAACTTCGTGTACCGTTTTGTAGCGGGCGAGACGGATTATTGCGTAGGCGCGTGTCCTACACCCTACTTTCTGGAACAGTACCGCAGACAGGGACGCCGAGTGACCGAGCAGGTCCTCAACCTCACCCCATCACAGGCAGCCCGCCTTATAGCGCTCATAGACCGCAACCTACTGCCGCAGAACCGCACATACCGCTACAATTATGTGAAGGACAACTGCGCCACACGTCCGCTCGAGATTGTGGAACAGGCAATAGGCGACACTATCCGGTTTGCCGCGCCACTCGATGAATTAGGTTCCGCGCCCACATTCCGCAGCGTCATGCGACATTATCACGCCAACTATCCGTGGTATCAGTTCGGTATAGACCTTGCCTTAGGAGAGGGTATCGACTACCCTATAGACACACGGGCAACCGCATTTGCCCCCGACGCCCTGCAAAAACTTGTCGCTGACGCAACTATCAGCAACGATGGAGGTCATGCCAAACCATTGGTCAAGACCACAAACATATTGGTGCCAGGCGATGCCGAGGGAATAGCCTACGGACCTACACCATGGTATGCCACACCCATTACAGCCGCCATGGCACTGCTTTTAATCGTATGTATGGTGACGTATGCCGATGTGCGACGGCACAAGACGAGCCGATGGCTCGACACGGCACTCTACGGACTCTACGGACTGATGGGATGTGTCATAGCGTTTCTTGTGTTCATATCGGTACATGAAGCCACATCGCCCAACTATCTGCTACTGTGGCTCAACCCATTGTGCCTGATACCGGCAATCACCGTGTGGATAGCGCGTTGGCGCCGGTTGACATATTACTATTTCACACTGAATATCACTGCAATAATAGTGTATATAATATCGTGGTGGCTCGGTAGCCAGTGGGTAAACGCCGCATTCATACCCATGATACTCGCCGACGCCATACGGTCGTTAAACTACATATACATCAACAGCAATGCCCTCAAAAAAGGATAATATATTTTTCCGCTCCACTCTCTGCGGTATAATTTCATTACTTACCGCATCAGGATTGCAAGCACAGTCCACGGTACAGCAACGCTCGCCCATAGTGGTGAGCATAATCGTCGAAGGTCTGTCCGATGAATACCTGTCACTTCTCGAACCGCAATTCGTGGACGGCGGCTTCAAACGTCTCATGCACTTCGGCACGGCATTCTCCAACGTGGATTTCGGACCGGGGACCGACCCTGCCGCCGCAACAGCCATACTGTATACCGGAGCCGCACCGATAGTCAACGGCATACCCGCAGCCACATATTACGACACCGAGACAAAGCTGGCTAGACCCATACTTTACGACCCGTCGAAGATGGGCAATTTCACTGACGAGACATACTCGCCCGTAGCCATCCATGTATCGACACTATCCGACGAGTTGAAGAAAGACACCGACGGTGACGCATACATATACTCCATAGCCCCCTCCTCACAACAATCCATCATAGCGGCAGGTCACGCTGCCAACGGAGCGTTCTGGCTCAACACCCACACCGGCAACTGGGCAACCACCACATACTACCGCGATATGCCGCAGGCAGTGAACGACCGCAATTACCGCAATCCACTGTCCACCCGTCTCGACACCATGAAATGGGCACCGATGTTGCCCATGACATCCTACCCGTTGCTCTCGCGCAGCGACCGCAGCAGACCGTTCCGCTACAATTTTCCCAAGAAAGAATTCAACCGATACCGCATATTCAGCAAGTCACCGCTCGGCAATACCGAGCTGACTTCTCTGGCTGTAGACATATTGCAGTCGAGTCTCATGGGCAAGGACGAAGCCCCCGATATGCTATGTCTTGCCTATTCGGTAAACCCCATCAACGCATCGCCATTCGGATGCGACCGTGCGGAAATCCTCGACAGTTACCTACGGCTCGACCGTGACCTCGCACGTCTATTCGCCACCCTCGACCGCACAGCCGGCATAGGACGCACCACAATATTCCTGTCAGGCATTCCCTCGGACGGTCAACCGCGAAGCGATGAAGCCCAATGGGGAATACCCACCGGCGAATTTTCTGTAAAACGCGCCAAGTCCCTTCTGGACATGTACCTTATGGCAGTACACGGCAATGGCGACTGGGTCACCGGATACCACAACAAGCATTTCTACCTCAACCACAAACTAATCAAGGAGCGCAACCACAACCTCGCTGAATTCCGCGCTGAAGTGGCTGATTTTCTCGCCCGCATGAGCGGCATAAGCAACGTACACACTATCGACGACATAATAGCGTCGCGTGCAGGCGACAATCCTCAGGCTACCAAACGCAACACATCCCTGCGACACGCAGGTGACGTGATAATAGAGGTGAACCCCGGATGGGAAATATCCGATGACCCGACGCATCCCGCACACTCCGGACTTGAAAGCAATTCGGCAGTGAATATTCCGGCATTCATAGCCGGACCCAATATTCCGGCTCGTCGCATAGACATCCCCGTCGACGCGCGCGCATTTGCCGCTACTATAGCCCGCACCATTAATATCCGTGCACCAAACGGCGCAGCATTTCCAGCTATCAGATTGAAATAAAATACCCTGTGATGCAGGGACACCATTAAACTTAACGAACCAAAATGAACCACAACAAAAACATAATATTACTGCTCGGAGGAGGATTGGCAGCCATGCCGGCATTGGCATCAGAAACTCAGAAACCCAACATACTGTACATCATGTGCGATGACATGGGATACGGTGATCTTGGATGCTACGGACAGCCCTACATATCCACCCCTAATATAGACAGTCTCGCCGCCCAAGGCATGCGATTTACCCAAGCCTACGCCGGAAGTCCGGTGAGTGCGCCGTCACGCGCATCGTTCATGACCGGACAGCACTCCGGACACTGCGAGGTACGCGGAAACAAGGAATACTGGCGCGATGTGCCGATGGTGCGGTACGGACAAAACGAGGATTTCTCATTAGTGGGACAGCATCCTTACGACTCTGCCCACGTAGTACTCCCCGAGATATTCAAGGACCGGGGGTACACTACCGGCATGTTCGGTAAATGGGCCGGCGGCTACGAGGGTTCGCGCTCTGTGCCGGAAACACGCGGCATTGACGAATTTTTCGGATATATCTGCCAGTTCCAGGCTCACCTGTACTATCCCAATTTTCTGAACCGTTACAGCAAATCAGCCGGTGACACAGCCACAGTGCGCGTGGTCATGGAGCAGAACATACAGCATCCCATGTATGGACCTGAATATCGTAACCGGGAACAGTATTCAGCCGACCTCATACATCAGGAAGCCATGAAATGGATTGACAGTCAAACCGCTGACAAACCTTTCTTCGGAATACTCACCTATACATTGCCACACGCCGAACTCGTGCAGCCCGAGGACTCTATCGTGAACCACTACCGTGATAAATTCACCACCGACCTCGACTGGGAAGGCTCGATATGGTCCAGATACAACCCGTCGTTCCACACACATGCCCAGTTTGCAGGCATGATTACACGTCTTGACGCATACGTAGGCGAAATAATGGCGTTACTAAAGAAAAAAGGGCTTGACGATAACACTATAGTGATATTCACAAGCGACAATGGTCCTCACGAGGAAGGCGGAGCCGACCCTACATTCTTCGGACGCGACGGCAAACTGCGCGGATTGAAGCGCCAGATACACGAAGGCGGAATCCGCGTCCCGTTCATAGTGCGCTGGGATGGCAAGATTGCACCGGGAAGTGTCCAGGAGCTTCCAATAGCATTCTACGACCTTATGCCTACATTTGCCGAGATAATCGGCGTAGAGCAATTCCCCGGCAAATACGCCAACACTGACAAGGAAGTTGACCATTTCGATGGTATATCGTTCGCACCCACACTGCTCGGCAAAAATCAGGAACGCAAACACGACTTCCTGTATTGGGAGTTTGACGAAACTGACCAGATAGGTGTGCGCAAAGGCGATTGGAAACTGATAGTAAAAAGCGGGATACCACACCTTTACAACCTTGCTGATGACATTCATGAAGACCGCGATATAGCATCCTCGCACCCTGATATAGTCCGTGAAATGACAGATATAATACTGCGCGAGCACACACCCAATCCGCATTTCCATGTGACACTTCCGAACAATCAGGGCAACTCCGTGGTTGAATAACCGTTGAAACCATCGTATTTTATCGGTTAGCAAAATGTTATCCCACACATTTTCACTATCTTTGCACTCTAATCAGGAGTGCCGTACTGATACGGACACTCCCCTTCTTAAAGGAAAAAACAATAAAATCAAATAAATACATGTCACTTAACACATTCTTAAGTAAGATATTCGGAAATAAATCGCAACGCGACTTAAAAGAAATCCGCCCTATCGTAGACAAAATAAAGGCTCTTGAGCCAAAAATGAAGGAACTATCGCCCGATGATCTCCGCGAACAGATCAATGCCGTACGCGCCGACATCAAATCAGCCATACGCAACGATGAGGAAGCTGCCGCACAAAAGCGCATCGACATCGAAAACCTGCCCTTTGACAAGCGTCAGCCCCTCTGGGACGAGATAGACCGTCACGAAAAAAACATACTTGACATCATTGAAGATAAACTCAACGAGCATCTGCCCGTAGTGTTCGCCACGCTCCGCGAAACGGCGGCACGCTTCGCGGCAAGCCCCACCGTAGAGGTTACAGCCACCCAGCTTGACCGCGACCTCGCTGCCGCAGGAAAGGACTTCCTGACCATCGACGGCGACAAGGCTATCTACAAAAGCTCATGGGTAGCCGGTGGCAATGAAATCAAGTGGGATATGGTGCACTACGACGTACAGCTCATTGGTGGTGTGGTACTCCAGCAAGGCAAGATTGCAGAGATGGCAACCGGTGAAGGAAAGACACTCGTAGCCACACTCCCCGTGTTCCTTCGCTCGCTCTCGGGCAAAGGCGTGCATGTGGTGACTGTCAACGACTATCTCTCGAAACGTGACTCGGAATGGATGGGTCCGCTATATATGTTCCACGGCTCGACTGTGGACTGCATAGACAAGCACGAACCCAACACTCCCCAACGCCGCGCCGCATACAACTGCGACATCACATTCGGAACCAACAACGAATTTGGCTTCGACTACCTGCGCGACAACATGGCAATGACACCCGGTGACATGGTACAGCGCAAGCACTACTACGCCATTGTCGATGAGGTGGACTCCGTGCTTATCGACGATGCCCGTACACCCCTCATCATCTCAGGCCCCGTTCCCAAAGGCGATGACCAGCTGTTCATGGAATACCGTCCCAATGTGGAGAAAGTGGTACAGGCACAGCGTCGTCTCGTCACTCAGATTCTGTCCGAAGCCAAAACCAAACTCGCATCGGAGGACAAGGATGTACGCAAGGAAGGAGCATTGCTGCTGTTCCGTGCCTACAAAGGTTTGCCGAAAAACAGTGCTTTGATTCGCTTCCTGAGCCAGGAAGGCATCAAGAACATACTTCTCGAAACTGAAGCTTACTATCTTCAGGACAACTCACGAGAGATGCCCAAAGCCACCGAACCGCTATATTTCGTGATTGACGAAAAGAACCGTAGCGTGGAACTGACGGACAAGGGTATCGACGAACTCACCGGCACCAGCTCCGACCCGCAATTCTTCGTGCTCCCCGACATAGCATCACAGCTATCTGAAGCCGAAACCATAGAGGATTTGGCAGAACGCCGTCAGCGCAAGGACGAACTGATGCAGAACTACGCCATCAAGGCAGAACGCGTACACACTGTGACCCAGTTGCTCAAAGCCTACACCCTTTTTGAAAAGGACGTGGAATATGTGATTGACGACAACAAAATCAAGATTGTCGACGAACAGACAGGTCGTATCATGGAGGGTCGTCGCTACTCCGACGGTCTGCATCAGGCAATCGAAGCCAAGGAAGGCGTGAAAGTGGAAGCCGCCACTCAGACATTCGCCACCATCACGCTTCAGAACTACTTCCGCATGTACCACAAGCTCGCCGGTATGACCGGTACGGCTGAAACCGAAGCCGGTGAATTCTGGGACATCTACAAACTCGACGTAGTGACCATACCCACCAACCGTCCGGTAGCACGTGAGGACATGAAGGACCGCGTGTTCAAGACCAAGAAAGAAAAGTACGCAGCCGTAATCGATGAGATACAGCAATTGGTGGCAAAAGGACGCCCCGTACTCGTAGGTACCACCTCCGTAGAAATCTCAGAACTCCTGAGCCGAATGCTCAAGATGCGCAATATACCCCACAACGTCCTCAATGCCAAGCTTCACCAAAAGGAAGCCGACATCGTGGCACAGGCAGGCAAGGCAGGTACTGTAACCATAGCCACCAACATGGCAGGCCGTGGTACCGACATCAAGCTTCCGGCTGAGGTGAAAGAAGCCGGTGGTCTTGCCATCATCGGTACCGAACGCCATGAGTCGCGCCGCGTCGACCGCCAGCTTCGCGGACGTTCCGGACGTCAGGGCGACCCGGGCTCTTCCGTATTCTACGTTTCATTCGAAGACCAGCTGATGCGTCTGTTCGTTACCGACAAAGTGATGAAGATGCTTGACCGCTTCGGTTTGGAAGAGGGTGAGATGATTGAATCGAAACTCATCAACAATGCCATTGAGAACGCCCAAAAACGCGTTGAAGAAAACAACTTCGGCATCCGTAAACGTCTGCTCGAATACGACGACGTCATGAACAAGCAACGCGCATACATCTACACACGACGTCACCACGCACTGTTGGGCGAACGCATAGGTATCGACATAGCCAACATGTTCTACGACGTAATCGAAAACCTCGTAAACAACTACGACGCACCCACCGATTACGACGACCTCGCGCTTGAATTGTTCAAGATACTCACCATCGAAGCACCGTTCACAGCCGATGAATTCCGCAACATGCCCAAGGAGGATGTAATCGATGCCATACACACCGCCGCTATCGAGGCTTTTGACCGTAAGAGCGCGCGAATCACTGATATAGCCACTCCGGTGATAAAGGATTGCGTGGAAAACCGCAACATGGACGGTCAAATCATAGTGCCCATAACTGATGGCAAGCGTATGTTCCATCTGCGTGCCGACCTCCGTCAGGCATACGACACCGAATCACGCTCCATAGTCAAGGAATGGCACAAAGCCATACTGCTCGTGACCATCGACGAACTCTGGAAAGAGCACCTTCGCGAACTTGACCAATTACGTCAGTCGGTACAAAATGCATCGTACGAACAGAAAGACCCGTTGGTTATCTACAAAGTGGAATCGTTCCACCTCTTCGAGCAGATGCTCAATAACCTCAACGTGAAAGTGGTATCGGCATTGATGCGTGGACAGATATATATCCCGCAACAGCAACAACCGCAACACCAGCAGGAACAGCAGCAGCCCGCAGCCCCCGAAGTGCAGCGTGCCATGCCTGAACGCCGCACCGACTATTCGCAATACCGCACTTCCAAGGAAGCGTTACCCGGAGAATCAGCCACACGCGCTGCGGCATCTGCCCGCCAAGGCGAACAGCAACGTCCGCAGCCGGTCAAGGCAGCCCCAAAGGTAGGCCGTAACGACCCCTGCCCTTGTGGTAGCGGAAAGAAGTTCAAGAACTGTCACGGACGTGGAATGTAATCCTACAACACAGCCATAACAGGACTAATTATAATCTATAGCTCTTACATATCATTTTCATTAACGCCATTGCGCCATAAGATAGAATATGAATAAGAAATATTTCCTTTGGGTGGCAGCCGCTCTCATCCTGCTCCTTGTGGGGGCGATAGTGTTCAGCGTGGTACAGGTTACATCATTGAAAAAAGAGGTCAACGTGGCACGCGCTGAGAACGAACAGCTTCAGCTCACCAACGAACAGCTCACACTCTCCAATGAGTACGATGCCATAAACTCCGAATTCAGCCGCTACGAAAATCAGGCAGTACAGTTGCAGAACGACACCATCCTGGCAAAATATACCGCAGCGAAGAACAAGGTGGAACAGCTCATCAAGGAACTCAACTCCGAAAAGACCAAAAGCTCCAAGCGCATCAAGGAATTGCAGGACGAGATATCGACACTGCGGGCACTGTTGCGCCATTATATAGCTCAGGTCGATTCCCTTGGCCGCGAGAACGCCGGACTTAAAGCCGAAAATGCCGAAATACGCAACCGTAATGAGCAATTGTCGACACAAGTAGCAGAAGTGTCACGTAAAAACGAGACACTCAACGAACGTATGACACTCGCCGAAAAGCTGAATGTTACCGGTGTGACACTATCTGCTCTGAAAGGCAACGGCAAGAATGAGAAAAACATCACCAAAGCCAAACAGCTTAAAGTGACGTTTACCATTCCGCAGAACAACTCTACACCCTCCGGTGCCAAAACTATATATCTGCGTATCACCAGCCCCGAAGGTTCGTTGCTGGGCAACGCCGGCTCTTTCCCATTCGAAGGTGGCAGCGTACCATGCACGGCTAAGAAAACCATCGAGTACGGAGGTCAGGAGATATCCGGCATCACCATATACTGGGATGTCAACACCACCCTTACTCCGGGTGACTACACCGTCGAACTGTTTGCCGACAATTACCGGCTGACATCCCGGCACTTCACCATGAAGAAATAGTCACCGCCCGCCCATCCGCATAACATGACCGACGCGCTACAATCCATATACGATTCCGTCAATACGGTGGAGGTTTCCACCGTATCGTCGGTCTACAAGCTGCTGCTCAGTCTCATACTGGGCAGCTGCGTGGGATTGGAGCGCAAACGCAAGGGACAGATTGCCGGCATACGCACATTCGCCCTTATATCCATGGGGGCATCCCTCGCCATGATACTGTCCATATACGTACCACAGGAATACCTCGGACTTAAGAACGGCGACCCGGGACGTATAGCTGCACAGGTCATCACCGGGATAGGCTTTCTTGGAGCCGGAGCCATCATTCAAAGCAAAGGCTCGGTGCGAGGTCTCACCACTGCCGCCGGAATATGGATGGTAGCCACCATAGGTATGGCAGTGGGAGTGGGATTGTATGTGCTTTCGCTCGTAGCCACCGCGCTGATTATAGTCATACTGATGTTTCTCGAACAACTTGAGCACCGTGTGCACTTAGGTGGCGAATCCCGTATAATACGCCTGCGCGTCAATGCCATAGTGACCGACATAGCCGACTACCGCACATGTCTTGAGAGCCACAACGTGCAATTGGTCAACGTATATGTGGAGTATGACTACAATGAGCCCACCACACGTCTCAACCTTGTGACACTCGCACGTGAATCTACCGACTTCATAGCGCTGTTCGAAGCCTTGCGGCATGTAAGACCCACGTCAGCCATATCACTCGCCAATCAGATTACCATCTGATTCAGTACCCACCCACACTAACACATATTCCATCCGATACAATCCATGACACCTGCCACCATACTTCTTGCGGCGGTCGAACCAGCGCATCAGGCCGCGCAGCTCGACATACAGAGTCTCATCTCCGACCTTGCCTTCATACTCATACTCGGAGCCGTAACCACCGTATTCTTCAAATGGATAAAACAGCCGGTGGTACTCGGTTACATAGTGGCAGGATTTCTCGCAAGCCCCAATTTCGTGTACCTGCCGTCGGTAACAACCGAAAGCAACATCGATTTCTGGGCGCAGATAGGCATCGTGGTGCTGCTGTTCTCACTGGGTCTCGAATTCAGCTTCAAAAAACTGCTCAACGCCGGCGGTTCGGCTGTTGTCACAGCACTTATAATAGTGATAGGCATGATGTGCGCCGGATTCTCTATAGGGCATCTGCTCGGATTCTCCAACATCAACAGCCTGTTTCTCGGCGGCATGCTCTCAATGTCATCCACCACCATTATCATAAAAGCGTTCAATGACCTCAATCTCAGCCATAAGAAATTTGCATCGCTCGTATTTGCCGTACTGATAGTCGAGGACCTGTTTGCCGTGTTGATGATGGTGATACTGTCATCGATTGCCATCAATGACAGCGTCGAAGGGGTCGACCTGCTCAAAAGCGTGAGCAAGCTCGGATTCTTCCTCATAATGTGGTTTGCCGTAGGTGTGTTCCTGCTCCCCTCCATGCTCAACGGCACACGCAGGTTTCTCAATAGCGAGACACTGCTCATCGTATCCATGGGGCTATGTCTGGGCATGGCGGTATTTTCGGTCTACTGCGGATTCTCACTCGCATTAGGAGCATTTGTCATGGGCTCCATACTGGCAGGGACAAGCTTTGCCGAACGCATAGAACATGTCACACAGCCCGTCAAGGACCTGTTCGGCTCGGTATTCTTTATCTCAGTGGGCATGATGGTCAATCCCGAAATTATCGTGCACTACTGGACACCTATATTAATATTATCGGCAGTGGTTATTGTAGGCATGATTCTTTTCGGCACATTCGGTATGCTCGTCACCGGCCAGCCACTGAAGGTAGCCATGGAATCGGGATTTTCACTTACACAGATCGGCGAATTCGCTTTCATCATAGCCACGTTGGGTATGCAACTCGGCGTACTCGACTCCACCATCTACCCCATAGTGGTGGCAGTCTCGGTACTCACCACATTCACCACACCATACTTCATACGCATGGCAGACCCCGCCTACAACTTCGTGGCGCGGCACCTCCCCGGCAAACTGCATTTCCTAATCGAACGATACTCTAAGAACGCCAGCACCGAGAGCGAAACCGGCATACTATGGCGCTCACTGCTCAAACGTTACCTTTGGCGCATACTGCTTTACTCATCAGTACTGATTGCCATATCCATGATATCACGCCAATGGCTGCTGCCACTCACCACATCATTCAGCCCCTCATGGGGTAAGTTGCTGTGCGCGTTCATTACATTGGCGGCAATGGCTCCCTTCCTGCTCGCCATGTCATATCCGGCATCGAAGAAAACGGAACGCCAACGTCTCATCAGCGCCAACGCCCACTTCGACGTACCGCTCATAGTCATGACCATATTCCGACTGCTGCTCGCGCTCGTATTCATCACCTACACCCTGACAGCCATCTACTCATGGAGCGTGGGCATCACCTTCGGAGTGGCAATATTCATACTCATCGTATTCGTATTCTCCAAACGCGTACGCCGGCGCATGAGCTCCATCGAAACAAAATTCCTCAACAACCTCAACGAGCGTGAACTGCGACGTAGCGGCCGCAACAACAATCTTGTCAGCAACCTCCACCTCGCATTCATGAACGTAGGCTATGCCTGTCCGTTTGTAGGCGAACGGCTCATGGACTCCGGTCTGCGCTCACGCTACGGAGTGAGCATAGCATCCATACAGCGCGGCACACATTTGCTGCCGGTACCCTCCGGCGATACCCGAGTATTTCCCGGCGACGTCATAGGCGTCATAGGCACAGACGAAGACATACAGGCACTGTTACCGGTAGTCGAGGCACAGGCAGACGACTCCGCCCCCGACAATTTGCGTGCCTCCGACCTAAAACTGAAATCCGTGCAACTATCCGATACATCACCGCTCGTAGGCGTCAGCGTAGCCGATTCACAGCTGTCAGGACGCTACTCGGCTCTGTTGGTAAGCGTGATGCGCGACGACAAATATTTCACACCCGATGCCGACACAGTGTTCCGTCCGCACGACGTATTGTGGATGGTATGCAATCCCACAATAATTCCATCGCTCAAATAGCCGGGCATTTCTGATTTTTATGTAACTTTGCAATCAGAAATTCCCTACTTCAAATATTATTTATGCAGGAAAAGATTATCATTCTTGACTTCGGCTCGCAGACCACCCAGCTCATAGGGCGGCGCGTGCGCGAACTCAACATGTATTGCGAAATCGTACCCTACAACAAGTTCCCCCACTCCGACCCGTCGGTGATCGGGGTAATCCTGTCCGGTTCGCCATTTTCCGTCTACGACGAAAAAGCGTTCAAAATCGAGCTTGACACCATCCGCGGCAAATACCCCATACTCGGTATATGCTACGGAGCGCAGTTCATGGCATACGTCAATGGCGGAACCGTGGAGCCAGCCAACAGCCGTGAATACGGACGTGCCCTGCTCACCACCATCGACACCACCAATCCCTTGCTCAAAGGCATTGAGCCGGGAAGCCAAGTGTGGATGAGCCATGGCGACACCATCACATCGCTTCCGGAAGGATTCAACATCATTGCATCTACCGAACAAGTGCCCGTGGCAGCATATCAGGCACAAGGTGAAAAACTATGGGGCGTGCAGTTCCACCCCGAAGTCTACCACAGCACTTGCGGCACACAGTTGTTGCGCAACTTCGTTGTCGACATCTGCGGTGGTAAGCAGGACTGGAGCGCGGCATCATTCATCGAATCCACCGTCGCACAGCTCAAGCAGCAGCTTGGCGATGACAAGGTGGTGCTCGGTCTCAGTGGCGGTGTCGACTCCTCAGTAGCTGCCGTTCTTCTCAACAAAGCCATAGGCAAGAACCTCACCTGCATATTCGTAGACCACGGTATGCTCCGCAAAAACGAATTCACCGACGTGCTACGCGACTACGAAGTACTCGGTCTGAATGTAATCGGTGTCGACGCATCCCGGAAATTCTTCTCGGAACTCGCCGGTGTCACCGACCCCGAGAAGAAACGCAAAATCATAGGCAAAGGATTCATTGAAGTATTCGACGAGGAAGCCCACAAACTTTCCGATGTGAAATGGCTCGGACAAGGCACCATATACCCCGACTGTATCGAATCACTCTCCATCACCGGCACCACCATCAAGAGCCATCACAACGTGGGAGGACTCCCTGAGAAGATGAACCTGAAACTGTGCGAACCGTTACGTCTATTGTTTAAAGACGAAGTACGCGCCGTGGGACGTGAGCTCGGCATGCCCGAACACCTCATCACACGCCATCCATTCCCCGGACCGGGACTTGCAGTGAGAATACTCGGCGACATCACTCCCGAGAAAGTACAGATTCTTCAGGAAGCCGACCATATATTCATACAAGGATTGCGCGACTGGGGACTGTACGACAAAGTATGGCAAGCCGGTGTGATACTGCTGCCCGTACAGAGTGTTGGCGTGATGGGCGATGAACGCACCTACGAACGTGCCGTAGCACTCCGCGCTGTAACATCCACGGATGCCATGACCGCCGACTGGGCACACCTGCCTTACGACTTCCTTGCCGAGGTGTCAAACAAAATCATCAACACCGTCCGCGGCGTCAACCGCGTGACCTACGACATCTCCTCCAAGCCACCGGCAACCATCGAATGGGAATAACCAATCGCATTCATAATCAACCCATTAGTCACTCTTGCATGCAGGAGTGACTTTTTTTATTGCGTTCTTAAAAATCGGACAAATCTATCAACCGTACGAATTTAAAACTCTGTTTCTGACCATAAAATTCACTTGTCGCTAAAATATCATTCAACTCCTTGGTTACTTTACAAAATTTTTCTTATTTTTGCGACACTTAACGCACGACTTGCGCTAAGTCCTACATATTGAAAGCGTTTCGCTCTTTCTGACAGTGAATCTGGACAATTCATGGCAACAGAAAGCATGGACGCTCTTCTTAGGTGTGACTTTATGTATCACTACATATCGACTGCCTAAGTGTGAGCATATATGACTATGTTGCCAGGGCAGTCCAGAGCCTACTGTAATAGTCGAACAAGGCTCACACTTTCTTTTTGTAGTGTTATTATAGTGTATAAAAAAATCAACATGCGATTCCTGAGCCTTGTCTCGCAACAAACTAATAATTATCATATTATGAAAAAGTTATTGTTTTGCTTGTGTGCAATGGCTATGTCTCTGACCACATTTGCCCAAAAAGGTGAATCACGGGTTGGTATCAACCTCAACGCATCTCCCCTGATGGAGGACGGCGTATCTCTCACCAACTTCGGCTTAGCCGCCAAGTATCAGTATGGCCTTACCGACCATGTCCGCTTGGAGGGTGTTGCAGGTTACGACTTCAAGGCTAAAGGCGCAAGCCTGTTTGAGGTGGGTGCTAACGTTCACTATCTGTTCAAAATCGGCGAGAAAATCAACGTTTACCCACTTGCAGGTATCGGATATGCCAACATCAAGGGGGTCGTTACAAAATCAGAGGTTGAGGGAATAACCCGAGAATCCGACAATGATGATGAGGAGGTTGGAAGTTCATCAATGAATAAGTTCTATTACAACCTTGGTGCAGGTGCGGAATATGCCCTGACAGATCGTTTAAATGTTGGCGTTGAAATAAAATGGCAAGGTATCAAATGGTTCAACCGCCTGCCTATCTCCATCGGTGTATCATATAAATTCTAAAGAAGCCATACTATGAAAAAGTATATACAAGCCTTGGCTACAATGCTGTTTGTGGCCGCTATCTCTCTCGGCTTCACATCATGTAGCAGTGACGATGACGAACCAGGCGGTGGCTCTTCCTATGGAAGTCTGACTGTCAATGGTCAGAAATGGGATGTCGGCTCCACCGTTCCCAATTACGATGAATCAGGCTTTTATTATATTGGTGTCTCAAAAAGTGGTGTCATGCATACCATTGCATGTTACGAAGACCTTACTGAATATGAAGTAGGCGACGAAGTAACTCCCGCCTATCTTGTCCTTGGCACCGAAAACGCCGAATATTCTTATGAGGACGGAGAGGTAACTGTTGTTAAGAAATCAGGCAAAAACATCACATTGAAGTTTGACAACTACACAGTAGCCTTTACTGGACTATTGGTTTCTGCTCTTGGAGATGGCCGCGGCCCTGATATTGCCAATGCCAATACTCTTGAAATGAATGGCACTGTGACATTTGTATATCACACATTGCCTGACTGATATTCATTATAAGACCGAATCAGACACTTACCAGACTGTAGGTGTCTGATTTTTTGTCTCCAGTAAATGTCACCAGACTGCCAAGCCAATAATGCAACAACTTAAACCTTAATCTTATACATATAATATCACTAATCGAGTGGGAATAACCAAACACATTTATAATCAATACATTAGTCACTCTTGCATGCAGGAGTGACTTTTTTATTGCGTTCTTAAAAATCGAGCAAATCAACCAACCGTACGAATTTAAAACTCTGTTTCTGAGCATTAACCCGCTTTAGAAATTCAAATTATATCTTATTTGGTATTCATACATAGAAACGTTATCTTTGCTATCAGTTAAATTATATAGTTATGCAACTGATTAATGACAACATACAGACTATGTAAAAGTCCAACCACTTTTTGAATTCATAACAACCAATTCTAACCAACAACGTCTCAACTATCTGAGCAATAACCATGGAATTAACTTCTTAATATCCATTCGTTTTTAGTTTCTCAACCGCCAAACCATGCCTACCCCCCCCAACAACTTCTCATCTAACAATCAGCCACTTACACAAATACATTCACTTAATGCCTTAAAATTATTTTGTGCATTTTTAGTGGTTCATTTACACATTCCATCCATTTACCAATCGCTGATATTGCCACTTGGACACATAGCCGTTCCCATATTTTTCATAATCTCAGGCTACTTCATCTACGGTAAGTCTAATAAATTAGACCCGAACAAACTACGCAGAACTGCTATAAAAATAGCCAAACTCATCATAGTCTCTCAATCAATCTACATCATTTATACTTTAGCAACCTCATTTAGACATGAGGGAAGGCTTGATACTTTGCTTAGTTCTATAGGTTGGTTCTACACCATATTTTTCGGAAGTTGGTTCTCAGGGCCATTATGGTACCTAACCGCATTCTTAGAAACCATTCTTTTCATATGGCTAATAGTGCGATTACGCGCCGAACGAATCTTGCCATACCTCATCCCTGTATGCTTACTGGCGCGATGTCTGATGAAATTTTATTATTCGCATTATCCTACAGCCCCATATTTTTCTTGGATAGGCTACAACCTTATTACAGATGGCATTCCGTGTGTCATAATTGGCATGATGATACGCCGGTTCTTGCATCTCGCTCCTTCACAACGAATACTTTGTTTCATTACAGCGTTACTATTCATTACATTATATTTAAGCGGATACACGTTTGATATTTATAGCACTTGCATCCATCAGATATCAATATTTTTACTTGCTACATCAGCGTTCATTCTTGTCATAAGATATGAACCAAAACACAGATTAACATTAATTTGCGCCAAATACGGCAAAGACAATTCAAGGGATATATATATCGGACATTCATTAATGGGAGTAATCGTGCGCAATCTCGTACCTGACTTTATCTCAATAATAAATCCAATAGCAACATTTGCCATTACCCTATTGGGGTCTAAAATCTACAATTATATAAAGCAAACTCGTCCAATCAATCTCAATCTACTATCCAAACGTATGAAACAATATTAAAACCGCAAATACCTGCAGCACTGCAGCACTTTTACATACAAAAAGTATCGGACAACACGTGGGTGATGTCCGATACTTTACTATATTATAGACAATTAATACACCTCTCAGTCACCCATGGTGCGGAGAAGCTCATCGTTCGATGATGTGCGTTCCATACGGTCCTTGATGAACTCCATCGCCTCTATGCTATTGCGGTCCGACAAGAAGCGACGCAGAATCCACATACGGTTGAGCGTTTCGTCACGCAACAGCAAATCGTCGCGACGCGTGCTCGACGCCATGATATCCACAGCCGGGAATATACGCTTGTTCGATAGCTTGCGGTCGAGTTGAAGCTCCATATTACCGGTGCCCTTGAACTCCTCAAATATCACCTCGTCCATCTTCGAGCTCGTCTCGGTAAGGGCGGTAGCGATGATAGTCAGCGAACCACCGTTCTCTATATTACGCGCAGCACCGAAGAACCGCTTCGGTTTCTGGAGCGCATTGGCATCCACACCACCCGACAGGATTTTGCCCGACGCAGGAGCACACGTATTGTACGCACGTGCCAGACGGGTTATCGAGTCAAGCAGAATCACCACATCGTGGCCACATTCCACCAAACGCTTAGCCTTCTCGAGCACTATACCTGCTATCTTCACGTGGCGGTCCGCCGGTTCATCGAATGTCGATGCTATAACCTCGGCATTGACACTGCGGCTCATGTCCGTCACCTCCTCCGGACGTTCATCTATCAGAAGAATCATGATGTACGTCTCCGGATGGTTCGCAGCTATGGCGTTAGCTATATCCTTGAGCAATATCGTCTTACCAGTCTTGGGTGGTGCCACTATCAATCCGCGCTGACCCTTGCCTATCGGAGAGAACATATCCACAACTCGTGTAGATATATTGGCTGAACGACCGCTGGTCAAATCAAACTTCTCATCGGGGAACAACGGTGTAAGGTGCTCGAAAGGCACTCTATCGCGGATAAACTCCGGTGTACGCCCATTGACGCGGAGCACCTTGCTCAGCGGGAAATACTTCTCGCCATCTTTGGGCGGACGTATCGTCGCATCAACCACGTCGCCGGTCTTCAGTCCGTACGACTTTATCTGCTGCGGAGTCACATACACATCATCGGGCGAAGTCAGATAATTGTAATCGCTCGAACGCAGGAAGCCACAACCCTCCGGTATCACCTCCAGCACACCCGAAGTCTCCACTATACCATCGAAATTATACAGTGGTTCAGCCGGTTTCTGCTGTTGCTGATTACCATTTTGGTTATTATTGCGATTTTTCTTGTTATTGCGGTTCTTCTGCTGCTGTTGTTGCTGCTTATCCTGTTGCCACGGCTCATTCACCGTAATCGGTGCCGTTGCTGCTGCCGCTGCCGCTGCTGCTGCCGCCTCCTCCTTCTCGCGCTGCGAACGGGGCACGAACTTTCGTCCCTCCGCGCGGGGGAAGAATGCTCCGAACGACGAATCCTTCTGACGGAAATCACGGCGCTGTTGCTGAGGTTGCGCCTGCTGTTGTTCGGGCTGTTGCTCCGTTGCAGCATTCTTGGCTGCATCAGCTTCGGTATTAGCAGCTTCCGGCTCCTTTGCTTCAGGTGCCGGAACTTTCTCCTCAGTTTTCTCAGCCACTTTTTCTTGAGTCGGCAGCGGAGCTATAAGTGTGATATGGTCACGATGGTCATTATCATCCACCGCAGTCTCTGCACTGTTTACCGATTCTACCGCTGCCGCATTAGCATCGTCAGTATTTTTGACACGCTGGCGGCGTCCTCGCTGAGCCTTTTCGGGTTTCACGTCAGATGGTGCCGGTGCTTCAGCCTTCTCTGTTTCTGCCGATGCCGCACCTTCGGCAACCTCTGCGGCAGCCTTCGGCTTGCGACCTCTGCGCTTTGGTGTCTCATCACCCTGTTCTTGCTCTGCCTTGGCTGCATTTTTTGCCTTGGCAGGAGTCTTGGCTGCAACCCCGGCTTCCGGCGCAGCATCGTCGGCAGGTTGGTCCTCCTTTTTAGGAGCCTTGGCACGCTTTGATTTCTGTTCTTTGGGGGCGCGACGTGACTTGTCGGCAGCCGATGCTGCCATATCTATAGCTTGTTGGTCAAGTATCCTGTAGACTGTTTCATCCTTATCTGAAAGGTCTATCTTCTTCAGGCCCATTGATTCCGCAACGTTTTTCAGCTCCGTGTCTGACATTGCGTTAAGGTCGGAAATGTTGTACATAAAAAATCTTTGGTGGATTTATTTCTTGTTGTGAACACAGCACTCATAGACATCGCACACCCATACCGGCTATATGAGCCTTACGGTAACATGCACTTGGAGCGCCGGGCTATTATTAAATTTTGGGAATTAGTTTTATCCGTTCGACTGGATTCGTGCGTTCATACGCTCTGCATCCAAGTTCCGCCGGAATAAGCGTTAATCTTTTATTCATGGCAAAATTAACATGAATTATTTAAATAAACAAGGGCTACACCGAAAAGGTTTGAAAAAACATTCCTGCATTTACGCTGATATACCTGCCCGCCACCGCTCTATTCAAAATTATATGCATTTTCGCCCTACAGCTTTGCATATTTATTAATTATGAATTATATTTGCGTGTAAACGATTAATACATTTCTGCACGATGAACAAACGACAGGCACGACTTGCCCTCATAGTAAAGATACTTCTGAACAACTCCATAGGTAGTCAGGACGAGCTTATGGACATGCTCGAACGCAACAACTGCATAGTCACACAAGCCACCCTGTCACGTGACCTCAAGACTCTGCGCACATCCAAAGTCGCTACCGAGCTCGGTGGTTACCGCTACGTCATAGCCGCCAACGGCACTGCCGCCGACGAAGTGGCAACACATGCCATGGACACCGTTCGCCAGGCAGCCATACTTTCCGTGTCGCTGACCGGACAGACCGTGGTCATAAAAACCCGTAATGGTTATGCCGGTGGTGTCGCATACGACATCGACGACATGACATCACCTGCAATACTCGGCACTATTGCCGGAGCCGACACCGTGTTCGTGGCAATCGACGAGAAGGCATCACGTGAGGAAATCTACGAGACACTGCTCGAGATAATCCCGGAACCGGTTATGGAAGAAGGCCGACACTATTTCTTCAATTAAAGAACCGACTAACTATTTTTTTAACACCCCATATATGATACGTGCTGGCGTAACCGGTGGCTCAATGGCAGTGGCCGGTGAAATTATAAAGATACTCATCAATCACCCCGACGTGGAACTGTCCTGGGTTCTCGAACCCGATGCCGAAGGAGCGCTACTGTCGCAGGTCCACAAGGGACTGCGTGGCGAAACATACATGCGTTTCTGCAAGACTCCGACCATGGACAATGTCGATGTCATATTCCTCTGCTTCGACGAACCCGACTCCGCATTGCGGTTCATGAACACCGCCCGTGTTCCCGAGCATGTGAAGGTGATAGACCTCAGTGGCGACTACCTGCCGCAAAGCACCTTTGCCGATGGCGACGATTGGATTTACGGTCTCCCGGAACTTAGCCGGAAGCCTTTGGTACGCGGAGGTAAGCATGCTTCCGTGCCACCCGCACTCTCTTCAGTGGTTTTGCTCGCACTGCTGCCCCTCGCCAAGAATCTCATGCTCAACTCCGACATCAGCATCACAGCCGTGGTAGCGGAAGAGGATGCCGAACCGGGCGAGGCTTTGGCTCTTATCGAACACGAGCAGACCGACGATATCGCACGCGCGCTACGGTCTCTACAGTCGAGTTTCAACTCCAGAATGATGTTTGTCGTCATCAACGGCGGATGGAAACGCGGCATCTCCGTAACCATACACCTCGAATGTCCCATAGCCGAAGACCAACTGCTCAACATCTACGACGAATTTTACGAAGATCACGGATTCACATTCCTTTCGGCAAGCCTGCCCAATCTCAGCGAGGTAGTAGGCACCAACAAATGCATCATTAATCTACAGAAAGTCGGCACACGCCTGGTCATCAATGCCGTAATCGACGATTTAATCAAAGGTGCGGCAGCAATGGCAATACACGACATGAACCTGCTGTTCGGACTCCAGGAACGCGTCGGTCTGATGCTCAAATCCCATAGCTGAACATCACCCGCCACATACATCACCGCCGCCTGATGCGCGGCGACAGTATACGCTCGCCAAGATATTTGGCGAGCTCTTTTTTTATCAGATTGAGATTCATCACCTCCTGCATCAGCCTGCGTATCTCCTCAAAATCCTGCGCACCGCCGGCATTTGCCGACGCAAGCTGCGCATTCACATCGCGGATATCACACTCCACCAACGCGCACTTCAGATTATACACCGCCAGCGGTACAAGATCCGCAAGCCGGTCCTGCTCCGTCTGTATTTTGCTGAACTTGGTATGAATCTTGCTCAACTGATGGCGGTTGCTCACAAGGTCGGTAGCCACGCGCCGCACCACGTCATTGTCGCACGACAATAGCCGTTTCTGCACATAATGCGCGCAGAAATCCATGCGGGCTTCGGCACATTCCGTCTCTATACGGGCACTCAGATCTTTCTCTTTCACCTCCATCACCCCCATATCATCAGTCGTGAGACGTATCTCCTCTATACCCTCGGTCATACGCTTGCGGCGCAATACATCAAGCTCGGCATCGAATTGAGCCACGGCATCGTCCCAGCCATCACGCCCCATGGACATCGCCATATCGAACGCATCCTTATACGCCGGGATTACAAATGATATCTCATCCACACCCAATTCATGAGCCACATACTCCAGTACCGACATCACACGCGTGTTACCCTCATCATCCACCGGATACTCACACATGTACACCATACCGTACTTCAGCGCATAGCGCAGCACATCACGCTCATACGGCTCCAGAAATGCGGCACGCGCACCATCCGCTGCCACAGTATCGGCAACCGTCGCATCTGCCGCATCATCCCTCTCTGCCACATCCGCCACATCAGTTTCCGGATCGGGCGGCAGCCCGGCTGCCACTCTGTTGCGACGGCGCAACTCATCCGCAGCCTCACGTTCCTGACGGTCGGCAATAAACTTAGCCACCTGAAGCGTCAGCACTTTTTCACTAATACCCAGCACCCTGCTGCACTCTCCTATATATACGGTGCGCGTAATCTGGTCGGGAATCATCGATATCGAAAGCACTATGTTCTGAATAGCCTTCGAACGTGCCACCGGGTCATTCTCTACACCCTGCATGAGCACATGTGTCTTAAAGGCTATGAAATCCTGCTCATTGGCACCTAAATAATCCTCCAGTTCGCTCGACGTATGCGACTGCGCGAACGAATCCGGGTCATCCCCCTCCGGCAGAAGCATCACCTTCACATTGAGCCCCTCGGCAAGCAACAGATCTATACCGCGCATCGAAGCCTTGATACCGGCGGCATCGCTGTCATATATCACCGTCACATTCTCGGTAAAGCGGTGTATCAGGCGTATCTGCCCCTCCGTCAGTGAAGTTCCCGACGAAGCCACCACATTCTCCACACCGCTCTGATGCATCGATATCACATCCATGTAGCCCTCCACCAGTATGCACTTATCCTTCTTCACTATCGACTGTTTGGCCTGATAAAGACCATACAGCTCATAGCTCTTGCGGTACACAAGTGACTCCGGCGAGTTCACATACTTAGCCACCTCCTTATCCTTGCGCAGCGTGCGTCCACCGAACGCCACAACCTTACCCGATACCGTAAATACAGGATAGATTACACGTCCGCGGAAACGGTCCTGCACCGCACCGCGCTCCGTACGGTAGCAAAGCCCCGTATCTATGAGGTACTTCTCGTTATAGCCCTTACGCAACGCCGTTTGTAGCAGATTATCCCGCTGTTCCAATGAGTATCCGAGATGAAACCGCTTTATCATCGCATCATTTATTCCACGCTCCCGGAAATAGGCAAGCCCTATATCACGGCCATCATCCGTATCGGCAAGCACATGTTCAAAATGCTGCATGGCAAACTCATTGACTGCAAGCATACTCTCACGGGCAGAAGCCTCTTCACGCTCCTGCTCGCTCATTTCGCGCTCCTTGATTTCGATATTGTACTTCTTGGCAAGATAACGCAGCGCCTCATTATAGGTCATCTGCTCCAGCTCCATTATGAAATTTACCGGACTGCCACCCTTGCCGCAACTGAAGCACTTGCATATACCCTTCGACTTCGACACCGAAAACGAAGGCGTACGCTCATTATGAAACGGGCACAACCCTATATAATTCGCGCCCCTGCGCTTTAGGCTCACGAAATCCCCCACCACCTCCACTATGTCGGCGGCATCGAGAATCTTCTGCACTGTTTCACGGTCTATCATTCCCATATCCCGCAAATTTACACAATTTCCACCCAACTTCCACCACCATCACCCATATTGTTTATCATCAAATCATATCCTGCCGGAGCGAGGGCATCTTGCCCTCGTAAATCCACCCCACCAACAACACAGCTCATTAACAATCCAAAACTCATCCGCCCCCGAATTCCCCACCGCCAAACGTCAATAAAAAAATACAGCAGGCGAAAGCAGGGTATACCAATAACCTAAGTTGCGCTAAGCAATCAAACCGTCGAGGTGAATTTTTATCCTCGGCGGCTTCTTTTTAAATTTCGCATTATAAAACATCAATATTGCCTGATTGAATATCCGTTATTGATTCTCTTATTTTTGTCAATCGACAAATCAATGCATTACATCCGGACTTAAATGTATCCTAATCTTTTTGCTGCATTATAAAACATTCGGCATTTTTCTACACCGTGCCTTGTGCTATCCCAACATATAAAGTTTGGTGATGATTTATCAGACTTGATATCACATTCTTCGAGTATTTTTCGAACCATAGCCTGTTGGTCCTCTCTTCCTTTGTTTTCACAATAGAAACCCCAATATGGCGAACCACCGTTATTGTAGCCACTCCAACATCCGACCAATACCCCATTTATATTTATACCAAATGACTTTTGAACTTCACGTTGTAAAAGGTCAAATTCGGGTTTTAATTCGTGATACCATTCATCTATAAGGTCTTTTGATAGCTGCAATTTCATCGCCGATACGGCAGATTGTATTTCACTAAGTTCTTTGACCTTCTCGTATAATATGTCCCATTTTGTAAGTGTTGTCGCGTCTTCGGGGAACATCGTTTCTTTAATAAGTTTTTGTATATCCATAAATATATTATTAATTCTAAGGTCATACAACCCTTTTGTGAAATCTGCAAATTGAATTATCGCGGACCTTAATATGGTTTGCTTGGGCTCTATGATTTGTTCAATTTCATAAAGCCAGTCAGATAGCTGGGAATGAATAGCAACTGTACGATTCTTAAATGATGGTCTGAAATCCTTGCAACCCTCGCAAGGGAGGTGATCGTTTTCATCGCACCAACAATTATATTTGTCTAAATAAGCACAAGCTCTGTTATCATTCGAGGATGAAAGACCGTCAGACGGACATTTCCATGCCGAAACTCTAATGTTATTAATTAAATCAGGATTGAAATACTGTGGTAAAATAACAAGATAAATTTTATCATAGCTATATCCTAATTTATGGGTCTCTTCAATATATCGCCCCAATTGGTTACGCTGAAAAGGAGCATTCATTAGCTTATTCTCAATAATAATTGCAAAGTTTTTATCAAGAACACGGACATCCACATGGGATTTTTCTGCAGCAATTATTGGGTCAACAACCGAAGATTTGTCTAAGCCCGCAAGATATAGGAACTTATCAATAAAAGATTCTAAAATAATATATTTCCCATTTTCAGAATAATTGAGAATTGACGCAAGAAATTTACTCGTATGAGGCTCTTCTGTATGGACAATGTCAAGCAAATTTAATTGATAAAAAGGCTTATTTTCCGACTTTGATTTCAGTTTATCACACTCCGTGACTAAGGCAAGCAATTGTTTGATTACTATTTCCTTAAGAGCATTATATGAATTGGAAAATTCAATTAAATCTAAAACAGATTCTTCGGTCATTGGAATTAGTTCTATTAGTAAAACTATCAACGAGTCGGCTTGTGCCTGTATCCTGAAAGAAATTTTATAAGCATAAGAGTCATTCTGTAAACCCTAAACGCGGCGCAAATGTACAAAATTTGGTAGTCATTTGGTAGTCAAAAACAGAAAATAAAAAAATCGCAAACACTTAATAAAGCATTTGCGATTTTCGATTGTGTCCGAGATGAGATTCGAACTCACACAGCCCAATGGCCACTACCCCCTCAAAGTAGCGTGTCTACCAATTCCACCACCCGGACGTACATTCCTGCCTGAACAGAATTTGAGCGAAAAACGGGACTCGAACCCGCGACCCCAACCTTGGCAAGGTTGTGCTCTACCAACTGAGCTATTTTCGCGTTGGACAAATCGGCGTTTTTTCCTTTTTGCGATGCAAAGGTAGGCATTATTTTCATTCCCACAAAATTATTCCGACTTTTTTTACCCCACAAATTCCTAAATTCCCGCATTAACGAGCAATAACAGCCAATTATTCAACCACTTCACTATCGTAAAAAATATTTTAAAATCCCGCACATTCACAAAAGAATCCGCGTTGCCGAAGTTTTTTAGTAATTTTGCAATCCATATATTATAGTGACTACTGCAATGGACCATCAACCTATAGATACCGACATACTCCACGACAATTGGGACCGCGAGCACCTTTGGCACCCATATACATCCACCATCGATCCGCTGCCCACATATAAAGTAGCATCGGCACACGGAGCGAAAATACGGCTTGCCGACGGGCGGGAACTGATAGATGGCATGTCGTCGTGGTGGTGCACCATACACGGCTACAACCATCCGGTAATAAACCAAGCCATCACCGAGCAACTAACCCACATGAGCCACGTGATGTTTGGTGGATTCACACACTCCCCAGCAATAGAACTCGGGAAACTCCTATTGGAAGCCGCGCCCGACAACATGAACAATATCTTCTACGCCGACTCCGGGTCCGTAGCCGTGGAAGTGGCTATGAAGATGGCTGTACAGGCTGCCGTAGCCCGAAGCGGTTCGCACCGCAAGACTAATTTCGTGACCATACGCTCCGGATATCACGGCGACACATGGAACGCCATGAGCGTATGTGACCCGGTGACCGGCATGCACGGTGCTTTCGGCTCGGCATTGCCCATTCGGTTCTTTGTCGAGCAGCCACGCATCCCATTTGGCGGCGAATGGGACCCGGCGGCTATGGACCAACTCGAACAGACACTCCGCGAACATCACGATGAAATAGCCGCCTTGATACTCGAACCCATAGTGCAAGGAGCCGGCGGAATGTACTTCTACCATCCGCAATACCTCGTGGAAGCCCGTCGCCTATGTGACAAATACGGTGTTTATCTCATCTTCGACGAGATAGCCACCGGTTTCTGGCGCACAGGGCGAAAATTCGCATGGGAACACGCCGGCGTGAAACCCGACATCATGTGTATAGGCAAAGGTCTCACCGCCGGCTACCTCACCATGAGCGCCGTGCTGACCACACGCGACGTAGCCGACACCATATCCCGTGGCGAAGCCGGAGTGATGATGCACGGACCCACATTCATGGCAAATCCGCTTGCATGTGCCATAGCCATAGCATCGCTACGTCTGCTCAACTCTCAGGATATGGCTTCACGCGTTAACCACATCGAATCGATGCTCCGGCAATTGCTCGCTCCTGCGCGCCAACTGCCAGGAGTGAAAGAGGTAAGAGTGCTCGGCTCTATCGGTGTCGTGGAGATGAACCAACCGGTCGACATGGCAAAGTTCCAGCGGCAATGCGTCGAGATGGGTATATGGGTACGCCCGTTCGGCCGTCTCGTCTACGTAATGCCACCCTACGTGATATCCGACGATGATCTGACCACACTGGTCCGCAACATGCTGCAAATAATCGCCAAATGACCATGCAAGCCTACGCTGACACTTTAGACTCCCTGCGGCAAAGCGGAAATTTCCGGTCAATACCCGAGCCATCGACCTCACATGACATCATCGACCTGTCATCCAACGACTACCTTGGTATTGCCGCTCGCACCGACCTGCTGCAGCAATTCTTCGACGAAGAATCTCACCGCCGGCTCCCCATGACATCTGCGGCATCACGTCTGCTCGCCGCCGACCAATCGGAATACTCACTATTGGAGCAACGCCTGTCGGAACTCTACGGCAACCGCGCCGCATTGCTGTTCAATAGCGGATATCACGCCAATACCGGATTGATTTCCTCACTCGCCGCCGAACCCGGCACACTCATTGTGGCAGACAAACTTGTCCACGCAAGCATCATCGACGGCATCACTCTCTCCAAGGCTCCATTCACACGTTTTGTCCATAACGACTTCAATCGCCTTGAGTCCATCCTCAAGAAAGAAAGCCCCAACCACCGTCGCATCATAGTAGCCGTGGAATCAGTCTACAGCATGGACGGCGACCGTACCGACCTCGACATCCTTACGGATTTGAAACGCCGCTACCCCAACATCCTGCTCTACGTCGACGAAGCCCACGCATTCGGCGTCCTCGGCGACAATGGACTCGGGCTATGCCGCTCTCACTCCGCATTCCGCGACATCGACATCATCGTAGGCACATTCGGTAAAGCCGCCGCATCCATGGGCGCATTTTGCATCACCGACAATCATCTGCGCGACTACGCCATAAACCGGGCACGCAGCTTCATATTCTCCACCGCTCTGCCACCCCTCAACTGCGCATGGACCCGCTTTGTAATAGACCATATACTCGGCATGGACACCCGGCGCCAACACCTCCAGTCCCTATCCGCGGCACTGCACCAAGGAATTGCCGGCACCTCATTCCGCACCTCCCAACAGCCGAGCCACATACAGCCCGTAATCATAGGCAATCCCTCCGAAGCCGTCGCCTTGTCCTCCCGACTCCTTGAACACGGCTTCAAAGTGCTACCGATACGCACACCCACCGTACCACCCGGCACCGAACGCCTACGCATAAGTCTCAGTGCGGCACTCTCCCTCGAACACATCCATCGATTCACCAACGTCCTACAAGCACTCGCATGCAACTGACATGGCTCACATCCGGCACCTCGCCACGCCTGCTCCTGTTCTTCGCCGGATGGGGCATGGACGCACAGCCGTTCCACAATCTCCGGTTCAACGGCTACGACCTCGCCATCATATACGATTACACCACACCTACACTACCCGATGACACATCCTTCGACAGCTATCAGGAAATCTGTATCGTGGCATGGTCATTCGGAGTCATAGGCGCGGCTCACTTCATCCACGCCCATCCCCACCTGCCTGTCACACTGCGAATAGCCGTCAACGGAACCCATCACCAGGTCCACGACACCATGGGCATACCCACCGCCATATTCCAAGGCACCCTACAGGCGTTATCACCCGCATCGCTACAGAAATTCTACCGACGCATGTGCGGCTCCACCGACGCATTCCAGCAATTCAAGGCACACATGCCGCAACGTCCCATACCCGACCTTGCCGACGAGCTACGTGCCATTGCCGCTATGCCACATATCGACCCTGCACTGACCCATTGGGATGCCATCTACATATCCGACCACGATATGATCATCCCCACGGCAAACCAGCATCAGGCGTGGCAATTCCACCCCAACGTCCACACCATCCAAGCCGCGCACCTGCCCGACTTCAAGACCATCATAACACAGAACCTAACACAGAAACCGCTCGTAGCCGCACGCTTTGCCCAAGCCACCGCAAGCTACGACACACACGCCACTGCACAACATACCATAGCCACCACACTTGCACAATTGTGGCGTCAACATCTCCCCCACCACACCACCTTCGGCGACCTACTGGAAATAGGAGCAGGCACAGGCATGTTCACACAAGCCTACACGCCATTCACCACCATCAGCCGCCATCAACTGTGGGACCTCGCATACATAGCCCCGCAACTCCCCGGCACCCACCATATCTGCGACGCCGAGACAGCCATACGCCACCTACCCGACGCATCACTCGACGCAATAGTGAGCGCATCCACCATCCAATGGTTCAACTCCCCCGCCACCTTCCTCCAGCAATGCGCCCGTACACTACGCCCCGGCGGCATAGCCGTGCTGTCCACCTTCAGCCACCTCAACTTCCACGAACTCGCATCCATAGGCATACCCACACCCGCCTACCTCACCCCCGAAGCCATACGCTCCATCATCCCGCCCACACTGCAACTCATCCACCTCTCCGAAAGCACCCACACCATCAGCTTCCCCACCACCCGACACCTCCTGCACCATCTCCACCTCACCGGCGTCAACGCCACCTCCACACCCTCCATCCCCGCCACCCGCCACCTCCTCGCCACCCACCTCCACACCCTCACCTACCACCCCCTCTACCTCCTCCTCCACCGACTCTGACCGTGCCCCATCCTTCACATCACCGCCCCAACGACTTAAACATCCTGGAAATGCAACGCTTCTTCCACACTGCATCAGGATGTGCATAAAGTTCATCAATCTTTGTATGGGATTCGGAATTTTTGGAGTATAAGTTTGAAGTTGTCTTGGGCAGAGAGACATGTGTCAAGCAAATAACCTTTTATATTCGGCCAGTTGCGTAGTCCATTGTAATAATACATTTTCAAATCGTCGGTGATTATGAACGGAACATACCCGAATCTCAGCAGCTCCCGGAACATAATCAGTCGGCCAACACGCCCGTTGCCATCTTGGAAAGGATGGATTGACTCAAACCGTTGGTGAAAATCCACAATATCCTCAAAGGTGGGATTTTTCCGACTATTGTATTCCGTCAGCAAAGCCTTGATTTCGGCATGAACGTTTTCTGGCAATATCGTGTCGTTACCACCTACCTCATTAGGGAGTTTCTTATAATCACCGACACAGAACCAGCTTTTACGTTCATCCGATGTACCGGTTTTCAATATGCGGTGAAGTTCCTTAATAAGTTTTTCAGTCAGTTTGCCATCTGTATTGTCAATGATATAATCAATTGCGCGGAAGTGGTTCGTTGTCTCAACAATATCATCGACATTCACCGGCGAATCCGACACACCTATAGTATTGGTCTCAAATATGTAACGCGTCTGGTTGTGCGTCAACATGCTTCCCTCGATATGGTTGGAATTATACGTGAGGTCTATCTGTACGCGATGATAAATGCCGCCCTTCACTCTGCCCTCCTTCTGTTCCCTCAAAGCGATAAGAAGCGGAGATTCCTTTTTACGTGTCTTACGTTTTGGCAGTTCAGCATCTGCGGGTACATTCCAAGTCTTACCGACAATAAAAGCACCTTCAATTTTACCTTGTGCGCAATAATTTCGTGCCGTCCTTTCCGGCACACCATGCATTTCTGCCCATTCCCTAACTGATAAGTATTCCATCTATCGGCAAGTTTTAACAATAATCCATAAACAAAGATAACGAATCTTGCCGATATCGGCAAGATTCGTTATCTCTAATCATCACAATACCTATAATAAAAAGGATGGACACATACGCCCACCCTTTTCACAATTCATATTTGTTTATGCTGTTACTTGATGCGGTCGATGCCCAGACGGATGCGACGCACTGTTTCTTCACAGCCAAGCAGTTCGGTGATATCAAACATGTGCGGACCCTTGCACTCGCCCACCACAGTCAGGCGGAACGCATTCATCACATTGCCCAGATGGTAACCCTTATCGGCAATCCAACCGAGCACCACCGGTTCAGCGGCGGCAGAAGAGAAATCATCAAGCCCCTCAAGCACGCCTATCAATTCGGTCAGTATGCCTGGCATTTCCGCACTCCAACGCTTGCGCACAGCCTTTTCGTCGTACGACTCCGGCTCTACGAAGAAAAATCGGCTCTGCTCCCAAAGATCGCTCACAAAATTGATGCGGCCCTTCACGAGCGACACCACACGCGCTATATAAGAATCCTCGTATGCCGACGCATCCACTCCATGAGCCTTAAGCACCGGTTTGTACATCTGAGCCAACTCATCATCCGATATTTCTTGCAGATATTTGTGGTTAAACCACTTACCCTTCTCGAAATCAAACTTAGCACCCGAGCGCGAGCAATGGTCGAGCGAGAATTTAGCTATAAGCTCATCCATAGACATTATCTCGGTATCGTCACCGGGATTCCAACCGAGCAACGCAAGGAAATTCACCACAGCCTGCGGCAGATAACCGCGTTCACGATATCCCGACGACACTTCGCCACTCTTCGGGTCATGCCATTCGAGCGGGAACACAGGGAAACCCAACCGGTCACCGTCGCGCTTGCTCAACTTACCCTTTCCGTCAGGCTTGAGCAGCAGCGGCAGATGCACAAACTCAGGCATCGTATCAGCCCAACCGAAAGCTTCGTAAAGCAGCACATGCAGCGGAGCCGAAGGCAACCACTCCTCGCCACGTATCACATGGCTCACCTCCATCAGATGGTCATCCACTATATTGGCCAAATGGTATGTAGGCAGGTCATCGGCACTCTTATACAGCACCTTATCGTCAAGAATCGACGAATTGATAGTCACCTTACCGCGTATCAGGTCATTGACCTCCACATCGCGTCCCGGCTCTATCTTGAACCTCACCACATACTTCTCACCGGCATCCAACAATCGCTGCACCTCCTCTGCGGGAAGCGACAGCGAATTACGCATCGCACCGCGGGTCGATGCATCATATTGGAAATTCGGAGTCTTCGAGCGGGCTTCCTCAAGTTCCGCAGGAGTATCAAACGCCATATACGCCTTGCCTGCATCCAACAGCATCTTCACATGCTCACGGTAGATATCGCGGCGCTCGCTCTGCTTGTACGGACCATAATTGCCCCCCTCGCGCACACCCTCGTCGATACCTATCCCCAGCCATGCCAAAGCCTCGTTGATATAATCCTCGGCACCCGGCACAAAACGCTGCGAATCGGTATCCTCTATACGCAATATCATATCTCCGCCATGCTGGCGTGCAAACAGATAATTATAGAGTGCGGTACGCACACCGCCTATATGAAGCGGCCCCGTGGGCGACGGAGCAAATCTTACCCTTACTTTTCGTTCCATATTCAGTCAAATTTTATACCGCAAAGTTATGGATTTATAACCGATTTTCCAACCCCTCCGCCACACCACCTTTACCCGGCGGCGCACACTCGTTAAATGCCTATTTTTTCGTATCTTTGCACAAACACAAACTGCCACCGATATGATTATAGCTGTAGATTTTGACGGAACCATCGTCCAACACGACTACCCGCGCATAGGACGCGAACGTCCATTCGCCATAGCCACACTGAAACGTCTCAAAGCCGAAGGCCACATTCTCATACTTTGGACCTACCGTGAAGGCGAGCTGCTCGACGAAGCCGTACAATGGTGCCGCGACCAAGGACTCGAATTCCACGCCATCAACTCCAACGACCCGTTGGCAACAAACCCTCATGGCCCCCGGAAACTCAATGCCGAAATCTACATCGACGACCGCAACATAGGCGGACTGCCCGACTGGGGAGCCATTTATCAAATGATTCAAAACCGGTGGACATACCCCGACTACATCTCCCGACGCCAACAGCTCCCTCCCCACGAAAAACCATCCATCTGGCGACGTCTCCTTGGCTTATAAATCTTGCACATACAATAATATTTAATTGTTTTTTACTAATTTTGCACCTTATTAATTATCTTAATCAATAATTATCATTCATCACTTATGAAAAGGTATCAACAAATTCTTACCTGCGCTTTTTTATTGCCTTTATTAGCTGGATGCGTCGACGACAAATACGACTTATCCGACATTGACACCACGGTAAAAGTAAACGTCGACAACCTCACCATTCCGGTCAACATCGACGAAATCACCCTCGGCAACATAATCAAACCCAACGAAAACCAAATAGAACTCATAGACGGACAATACGCCATAGTCTACGACGGAAGTTTCGTATCCCAAGGCGTGAAGATAGACGCCATCTCACTTCAGGCACCGACTATCACGCCATCCGAGACTACTATCAACCTCATTTCCTCCGGCACTTTGCACGCCCAGGAATCAGAATACACCTACCAATTGACGGGGCAACCATCTGATTTCCAATACTCTTCCTCGTCCACAATCAGCGACTTCATCTTAAGCATCAACCGTATCGGTCTCCACCTTCAACTCGACATCAACATATCCATGCGCGGATTGGAGAACCTAATTTCACGCATAACATTCAAGGACGTAGTACTGCAACTACCCAAAGGACTCAATCTCACAGACAGCGAAGGTGGCTCATACAACCCTGCCAACGGAGAGCTCACACTTCCCTCCTCCATTACAGTCCAAGGCACCACAATGTCTCTTTCCATCATCGCCGATGCACTTGACTTCCAACAGGCAGGTGGCACATTCGACGCCATCAGCCACCAACTCACATTACCGGGAAGTATGTACATCAAGAGCGGTTACGGTGTCATATCATCCGACGACATAACAGCCGGCAACACCACTCTCCCACAACAAATAACGCTACACACCGGTTACACACTTCATGACACCAAAATCACATCTTTCTCCGGAACCATCAACCGTTACAACATCGACGGTGCCAACCTCTCCGACATCGATCTCTCCGACCTCCCCGATATACTCTCGCAGCAAAGCACCGACATCACATTGGCAAACCCGATGATTTACCTGCAAATCTCAAATCCACTCCAACCCTACGGCAACCTCTACGCCGAGACTGCCCTAAAAATAGAAGCATCCCGCAATAACACAACCGCCACCTCGCGCACATCCGACATATTCTCAATCGGACGACCCGCATCAAACAACGGCATCTACAACCTCTGTCTCTCTCCCGCCACCCCGATAGCCGATACCGAGTTCCCCGACGCCAAACATGTGACATTCGCATCTCTCGGATCGATACTCAGCGGCAACGGCATACCTAAAGCACTGTCAGTAAGCCTTGACAATCCCAATCTGCCGGCAAACCAGACCGTCACCGACTTCCCGCTCACCGGTCCTGCCAACGAGATAGGCTCATTTAACGGAAAATACAAATTCGTGGCACCACTGCAATTCTCACAAGGTTCCACCATCACGTACAACGATAAAATCGACGGATGGTACTCCGAAGATATGGACCACCTCACCATCACAGACCTTGAGATATCTCTCATCGTCTCCACCGACATTCCCGTAGGTGTGGAATTCGAAGGACACCCCATAAACACTGCCGGACAGCCAATCAACAATGTACAAATCGTCGGAGCCAACCTGCAGCCCAACGCCGACAGACAACAGATAACCATACGCATCACTGGCGAAATCACCGCACTCGACGGCGTATCATTCGTAGCCAAAGCACATGCCACCGGAGGTGAAACACTCACACCCGACATGAGCATAACACTCACCGACATACGTCCCTCCGTATCAGGATACTACGAAAAAGAACTTTAACCATATCTCCAAAACACATAATTTAATATACAGATGAAACTCAACATATCACGCATTTTCATCGCCACAGCATTGGCTACAACAGCCATTGCCGTCTCGGCTCAAGACACACGCTCCGGATACTTCCTCGACGACTACACATACCGCTACCAAATGAACCCGGCATTTGCCAACTCGAAAAACTTCGTAGCCATACCCGCGATTGGCAATATGAACGTAGCCATGCACGGTTCACTACACATGAGCGATATCCTATACAACGTCGACGGACGCACAACCACATTCCTCAACCCTAAAATCAGCGCAGCCGAAGTGATGGGCAACCTCAACGACAACAACCGTCTCGGTGCCGACATCAAACTCACCATACTCGCCGGAGGATTCAAAGCCTTCGGAGGTTACAACACCATCACGGTAAGCGCACGCACGGCATTCGAGGCTCAACTACCCAAAAGCCTGTTCTCACTGCTCAAAGAGGGCGTCACCAACAAAACATACGACATTTCCGATGTCAGCGCATACGCCAACGCCTATGCCGAACTCGCATTAGGACACTCACGGCAAATCAACAAGCAATGGCGCGTGGGAGCAACACTCAAAGTTCTATTAGGTGGTGGATACCTTGATGCCAAGCTAAACAATGCCCAACTCGCACTCGGCGAAAACGACTGGACCATAAAATCCAACGGCGAGATAAGTGCCAACATCAAAGGGCTTCGCTACAAGACCGACATCAACGACCGTACCGGACACGAATACGTCAGCGGTGCTGAAATCGACGGTGCCGGACTCAACGGGTTCGGTATGGCAATCGACCTCGGAGCCACATACAAGCCACTACGCGATTGGACATTCAGCGCCGCCGTCATCGACCTCGGATTCATCAACTGGAGCAACAACATGCTCGCATCCACCAACGGAACCAAGACATTCAACACTGACCGGTACACATTCAACGTCGACGACGACGCATCCAACAGTTTCAAAAACGAATGGGACAACATCAAAGACGACCTGTCAGCCCTATACGAGCTCGACGACATGGGCGACACCGGTAGCAAGACACGCATGCTCGGAGCCACACTCAACCTCGGCGCCGAATACACCCTCCCGGTATACCGTAAGCTCACATTCGGACTCCTCAACACCACACGCATACAAGGCAAATACACCTGGACCGACTTCCGTCTATCAGCCAACGTCGCACCCGCAAAATGTTTCGATGCTGGCGTCAACATGTCTGCCGGAACATTCGGCATAGGCTTCGGATGGTTACTAAACCTGCATGTACCCGGCTACAACTTCTTCGTTGGCATGGACCGTACCCTCGGCAAAGTATCCAAACAATTCGTTCCACTCAACAGCAACGCATCTGTCAATTTAGGCATGAACATCCTATTCTGACCAGCCTGCCCATATCAGATAAATGACCGCATCAGTCCACCTTGTCAAGCGTGTGACCCATGCGCTCCTTCTTGGTGTGCATATAGAAGCGGTTGTAGCAGTTAGGCTCCACCTCTATCGCCACATTCTCCACCACTTCCAGTCCATAGCCCTCAAGACCTATGCGCTTCACCGGATTATTGGTCATCAGACGCATCTTCTCCACACCTAACTTATGCAATATCTGCGCACCCACGCCATAATCGCGTTCATCCGCCTTATGGCCCAGATGCAGGTTGGCATCCACGGTGTCCATACCCTCCTCCTGAAGTTTATACGCGCGGATTTTGTCCATCAGTCCTATACCGCGACCCTCCTGGTTCAGATACAATATCACACCACGGCCCTCCTGCTCCACCATCTGCATGGCCTTATGCAGCTGGTCACCGCAGTCACACCGCTGCGAACCGAATATATCGCCTGTCGCGCACGACGAATGCACGCGCACCAGCACAGGCTCGCCATTATCCACATCACCCTTTATCAAGGCTATATGCTCCATGCCGTTCGACTTCTGGCGGAACGGGATCAGGCGGAAATGACCGTAAGCCGTGGGCATATCCACCTCAACGCCCTCCTCCACCGACGACTCCGTACGCATACGGTAAGCTATCAGGTCGCGTATCGACACCAGCTTCAGCCCCCACTCGTCAGCCTTCTTCCTCAGCTGCGGCAGGCGCGCCATCGTGCCATCCTCATTCAGTATCTCTATCAGCGTGGCAGCCGGATACAGCCCGGCAAGACGGGCAAGGTCCACACCCGCCTCCGTATGGCCCGGACGGCGCAGCACACCCTCATCCTGGGCATAAAGCGGATGCACATGCCCCGGACGACCGAACGTCGACGCCACCGAAGCCGGATCTGCCAACGCACGCAACGTAGCGGCACGGTCATGCGCCGACACCCCTGTCGTGCACCCCTCCAGCTTGTCCACCGTTATCGTAAACGGAGTGCCCAGCATCGACGTATTATCATCCACCTGATGCGGCAACCCAAGCTCGCGGCAGCGCGATATTGTCAATGGCGCGCACAATTCGCCGCGCGCATTCGTTATCATGAAATTCACATCATCGGCAGTAACCTTTTCGGCAGCCATTATCAGGTCTCCTTCATTCTCGCGGTCCTCATCATCGACCACTATCACGAATTTACCCTCGCGGAACGCCTCTATAGCTTCCTCTATTGTATCCAGCTTTATATCATTGTACTCCATAATACGGTATTTTATTTCATTAATTCATATCCCCGGCGGCATCATCAGCCATTAGCTCTGCCAGCTGGGCACTCACCTTCACTATCGCCGACACCTCGCCGCGGAGTATCCGCAACTGCCGCAAGCCTATCATATACACCGGCAGTCCTATCGGCAGCAGCACTATGGCAGCCCACGCCGCCGGCGCGTAATTCGTGGGATGATACAGCCACAGGCTGCGCAATATCGGATAGTCCATCAGCTTATTTATCACAAGCTTGTCGCGGCTGTTCGACATATATACAACAGTCTCCTCCAGTTTTTGTGCGAGCGACCGCAATTTCAACCTGTCATAACCGCGCAGCCAGTACGCCGGATAGCTCGGTCGCACCGGGTTCTCCGCCAGAAACGCATCCGCGCTATTGCGCAGCGACTCCAGCATATCCCGTGCCACCGACGGCTCCACATCATCCATCACCAGCTCCTTCATCTCTATATGGCGGGCCTCATTGCTCCCCACCAGCTTCCTGAAGAAGTTCAGATATGCGTCGCTGTTGAACACCGCCGAATCCTTCACAGCCTTGTACGTGAAGAATATGCCTAACGGAAGCAGCACAGCCGAGCTCAGCCACATACCCTCCCACACGGCTATCCTGCCGTCGCGGGCCATCTTGTAGCCAGTATTGTCTATGATATAGTAGAATATAAACAGCAGCACCGATATCACAAGCGGCATACCCAGTCCGCCCTTGCGGATTATGGCACCCAGCGGAGCGCCGATGAAGAAGAATATGATACAGGCAAACGACAGTGTGAATTTCTTCTGCAACTCTATGCTGTGGCGGCGTATCGTCTTACGGTCATCCTGCATCACCAGCCCCTTGAACTCATACTCCTGCTTCTGGTACTTGGCCTTGTTAAGCGCCTGGTTTATATAATTGATTTGTGCCGACGAGTTCGACCCCTTCAGCAATGAATCCACATTTATCACCCTGTCGAGTTTCACATCCGGTATGCGTTCCTCCACCGTCTTGCCATCCTCTATCCGGCTCTCGCTGTAACGGAGTCCGAGATATGGAGCCTCCATCACCTGCTTGCCGTACGTCCGGCCTATACTGTCCACTCTGAGCGACACCGAGTCTATCGTCGCCTGAAGTTCGGCTATATTCTTGCCCACATACTGGTTGCGCATACCATCCTCATCCATTCGGTTGAAGTTGGCGTCAAACTTCAGCAGTATCTCTTTCACGTCAAACGTCTCACGCCTGTAGGGCACATTTTTGGCATTTCCGGCACCAGCCTCGCGGAGATTCTCAAACGATTCCCCCTGCCACAACTTCAGAAACAGATGGTTCTTGTCCTCCGTCATAGCCAGTTTGCCCGAGTCGGCCAATATGATGCTCGCGTTGTCAAATCCCTTCGACAGGTCATAGATCATCACCTCATACAGCGTACCGCTGTCTCGGCCCTTCTCCTCCACATACAGGTTGTACCCCGGTATCTGGTCATAGAACACCCCCTCGGGAATCTCAAGCTCGGGCGACTTCTGACGCATCGAGTACAGCAGCGTCCACATCTTCGTCTGAGCCACCGGAAGCACATTGTTCTGAAAAAAGAATGCGCCTATGGCTATCAGCACCATCAGTGCTATCAGCGGACGCATAGCCTTGATGAGCGACACGCCCGACGCCTTCATCGCCGTCAGCTCAAACTGCTCGCCCAGATTGCCGAACGTCATCAGCGACGCGAGCAGTATAGCCAGCGGCAACGCCATCGGTATCATCGTCAGAGCCGCATAGAAAAACAGCTCCGCTATCACATCCACGCCCAGGCCCTTCCCCACGAGGTCATCTATATAACGCCACAGGAACTGCATGAGCACGATGAAAAGGCATATAAAAAACGTCATGACAAACAGAGGTACGAAACTCCGCAGCATGAACATATATAGTTTCTTTATTCCTAACATTGAGTGCCTATTACATTATACTGCAAAAATACGAATAAGTGAGCGCAAAGCCAAATTTATTTGAGCATTGCCGAACGTGAGTATTTTGGACGGAGTCAAAAATACCGAGCGAAAGTAATGCCAAATTTATTTGGGCTTTGCCGAACGTGAGTATTTAAGACGTCAGTCAAAAATACGGATGGCTCCACCCTCCACGGGCAAGCCATCCGCCATATCGTCAGCGTCACGCCCCGCGTTCGGGGACGCATCCGCCATCTATTCTATCTGTTTATTCCTTCGTATCCTTCAGCGACTCGCGTATGGAATTGAATATCTCGTCTATGCTGCCCGAGCCTTTGATTCCGTGGTACTTACCCTCGTTCTGATAATACTCGCGCAAGGGAGCGGTCTGTTTATTGTACACCTCCAGACGGTTGTTTATCGTCTCAAGGTTATCGTCGCTGCGGCCGCTCTCAAGTCCGCGCTTCAGCAGACGCTCCACGAGCTCCTCATCCTCAACTTCCAGACCCACTACGGCATGAACCTTCGAGCCGCGCTTCGCAAGCATCTCTTTCAGCGCCTTTGCCTGTTCTATCGTGCGGGGAAATCCGTCGAATATCACACCTGCGGCAGTCTCCGGATTGCTCTCCAGCGTATGCTCCAGTATATCTATCATCAGATTGTCGGGTATCAGATGACCCTTCGAGATATATTCATTTGCCACACGGCCAAGCTGTGTGTCGCGGGCTATATGGTCGCGTAATAGCTCACCGGTCGATATATGGTACAGACCGTACTCATCTATTAGGCGCGCGCTCTGTGTGCCCTTGCCACTGCCGGGAGCGCCAAAAACAACTAAATTATACATCCTGTTTCTATCTATTTTATAAACGTTAAGTATTCCTATCGATGAACTTATTGGTCATGTTCCGGGCTCAGCACCCATATATCCGGAAGGTTGCGTGCCAGCCCGTCAAGGTCAAGACCGAAACCGATTATGAAATCCGACGGTATCTCAAATCCCACATAATCCGGCTTCACATCCGTCTGCAGCGATTCAGGCTTGAACAGCAGCGTGGCTATCTTCACATCCGACGGATTCTGCTTCTTCAGGTCACCCACCAGATTGGCTATTGTCTTGCCCGTATCCACGATATCCTCTATCACTATCACAGTGCGGCCCGCGATATCCTCCGACAGACCCAGCACCTCCTTGACCACTCCGGTCGAGCTGGTGCCCTCGTAGCTTTTCAGACGTATGAACGATATCTCCGCATCCTCCAGTTGCACGGCTCGGAACAGATCCGCAGCAAAGGGAAATGCGCCGTTGAGCACACACAGGAACAGCGGACGTGTTCCCTTGCAATCTTCCGTTATCTTCGCGGCAAGCTCCTTGATGCGGGCCTGTATCTTGTCATTCTCCAAGTAGGGAACAAAGGTCAGTCCTTTGTATGTAACCTGTCTCATCGGCATTTCCAAATAAAATATAACTTTAAATTGGCGCAAAATTACTAAAAATCTCCATCAGTGAAAAAAGAATTTTATAATTTTGTATTCGTTAATTTACCTATGATATATCCGGTTGGCTCCTAACCGATGCCGGCCATCAAGCATAAGCGACAATGAAACTTTTCACCAACGAAGATATCCGCGCCATCGAGCGGGCCACCATTTCATCCGAAGGTATCAGCGCCATCACTCTCGTCGACAGGGTCGCCGAAGCGGTGGCAACGGAGATTGCTGCCCACTGGCGCCCGTCTCGGCGCACAATCGTCTTTGCCGGACCGGGCAACAACGGTGCCGACGCACTCGCCGTTGCCATGCAGCTAATCGACCGGGGTTTCAACCCCGCCGTTTATCTCTTCAACATCGGCGGCAACTCCATCAAGGACGACTGCAAGCACCTGCGCGACAAGTTCCGCGCCACGCATCCACAGGCAGACTTCCACGAGATTATCAACACCTTCAATACCCCCGACATCGGAGCTTCCGACCTCGTCGTCGACGGACTCTTCGGCTCCGGACTGCGCGAACCGCTCACCGGTGGCTTCATGGCACTCGTGCGCTACATCAATGAGTCCGGTGCCACAGTGGTCTCTATCGACATCCCCAGCGGCATGTTCAGCGAGTGGAACAATCGTGCCCAGACTCGCAACATCATCCACGCCCACCTCACTCTCGCCGTCCAGTTCCCCCGCATCGCGTTCTTCTTTGCCGACAATGCCGAACTCGTCGGACGTTGGAAAGTGCTCGACATCGGGCTGAGCCGCGAAGCCACCGACAATCGCAAATCCAATTTCCACCTCATCGAGGAAGCCGAGATACGGAGCCTGCTCAAACCCCGCCCCGCTTTTTGCAGCAAAGCCGACTTCGGTTCGGCATGTATCGTCGCAGGCCGCTTCGGCATGGTGGGGGCAGCCGTGCTCTCGGCAACCGCAGCTCTGCGGGCAGGTGCCGGCAAGGTCACCCTCTTTGCTCCACAGTGCGCCTATCAGATAGCGCAGACCGCCATACCCGAAGCCATGTTCGAGTCCGACGACGACAAGCTCATGCTTTCCGACATACGTCTCGACCGCAAATACTCCGCCATCGGCATTGGACCAGGCATTGGCACGGGCGAACCCACCGTCAACGCGCTCGAACGCTTCATCAAGGCGGCAAACAAGCCTTTGGTCATCGATGCCGACGCGCTCAATTGCATCGCGCTGCGCCCATCCATGCTCAATCACCTCCCCATCCTCTCCGTCCTAACACCCCACGCCGGTGAGTTCGACCGCCTGTTCGGCGAGCACACCTCCGACGAGGCTCGTCTCGTCAAGGCTCTCGAGGTGTCGCGCTACCACAATATCCTCATCCTCCTCAAAGGCCGCTACACCGCCCTCGTCCGTCCCGACGGCAAAGTCTACTTCAACTCCTCCGGCACTCCCGCCCTTGCCACCCCCGGCAGCGGCGATGTCCTCACCGGCATCATCACCGCCCTCATGGCACAGGGCTACAAACCCGAGGTAAGCGCCATCATTGCCGCCTATGTCCACGGTGTGGCAGGCGACATCGCGGCATCCACCCACGGTACCTACGGCGTGCTCGCATCCGACATTGCCGCAGCCACCGGAAAGGCAATCATGCAGATTATGCAACCGCGCACATCCTTCAATTGATTTCACTCTCATCCCCATACACACTCATGAAACAGATACTCCTTCCGCTGCTCATAATGCTACTCGGCGCCACTGCCGCCACAGCACAGACCACACAGAAACTCACCGCCTCGAAAATCAACGAGTACGGGCTCATCTACACCCTCCCCAACACCGTCATCGACCTCACCATCGAAGCCGAAAAGACCGTGAAGCAACCCGGCGAATTTTTCCGCTACGCCAAGAAATACCTCGGCATCGACCCCATAACCCAACCATCCACCACCTTCACCCTTAAAAGCGTCATAGCCACCCCGCGCGGCGTCACCGACCAGGACGAACGTTACCTCGTGCAGTTCAAATCCGGCTCCGCACCCTTCATCATGCTCAACGATGCCGATTTCCCTTTGGCTATCAACACCGAGCAGATACCCGAAGCGGCAGCACCCGCCTTACCCGTGGCTCAGGAGCCCCGCCCCACCATTCTACAGACACCCTACGCCGCCCAGGCAGTGACCGCTGAGATGCTGCAAAGCCCATCATCCGCCAAACGCGCCGAGCTTGCCGCCGCACGCATCTACGAACTCCGCCAGAACCGCAACGACATCATCTCCGGCACTGCCGACCAGATGCCATCCGACGGACAAGCAATGAAACTCGCCCTCGACAACCTCGCCGCGCAGGAAGAAGCACTCACAGCTATGTTCATAGGCACCACGCAGACATCCACGCAGGTACGCACCTACACCGTCACCCCCGCCGACACCGACTCGCGCACCATTCCCGCACGTCTCTCGGCAACCGACGGACTCGTCGACGCCGACAACCTCGCCGGCGACCCCATCTACCTCGACCTACGCATCACCCAACGTGGCACACTGCCCGAAAACGAGAAAGGCGAGACAAAACGCTTCCCCAAAGGCGGACTCGCATACCGCATCCCCGGTCAGGCGCAACTCACAGCCACCTTTGCCGGCAACGCCATCCTGAGCACCACCATCGACATAGCACAGTACGGCGTAGTATTCGGACTCGACCCCAACCTCTTCACCGACAAGAAAGCACCCGCCTACGCCATCTTCAACCCCATCACCGGCGCCCTAACCGAACTCGGCACCCTCCAATAACCCCCTCCCCCCAGAGCGAAGGCATCCCGGAGCGAGGGCATCCTGCCCTCGTAAAAAAATCACCCCCACCCACCAACCCCATTCCTAATTCCTAATTCCTCACTCCTAATTATTATCCCCCCATGCCCAAAGAAATCTTTATCAGCTACAGCCGCAAAGACACCGCCACAGCCGACCGTATATGCCAAGCCCTCGACCAAGCCGGCATAACATACTTCATCGACCGCCAGGGCATAAGTGGAGGAGCCGGATTCACCAATGTACTCGCCGAGGAAATCACCAAAAGCCAGATTATACTCTTCATAGCCAGCCAAAACGCCTACCAATCCGCCTTCACCAACAAAGAAATCACCTTCGCCGTCAACCACCATAAACACATCCTCCCCTACATCATCGACGGCTCCCCCCTCCCCCCGCACCTCGACCTTCTCCTCTCCGACCTCAACTGGCGCACCATCCAATCCCACCCCATCCAAACCACCCTCATCTCCGACATCCTCACCCTCCTCAACCGCCCCACCACTCCCATCTCCGCAAATACACCCATCTATTCCGTAGAAACACCACATTCTTCGGTTAAAACGCCCACATCTACCACCACCCAAGCAGAAATCGGACAATGGCTCCAACAAGCCCAACAACTATCCGAGCAAAACCGCCACACCGAAGCCATCCCCCTCTACACCAAAGCCGCCAACCACGGCAACCCCACCGCCCAAACACTCTTAGGTGATGCATATTTTTATGGCGAGGGCGTGAAAAAAGACCTTACCAAAGCCGTACATTGGTACACTAAAGCTGCCGAACAAGGACATGCCACAGCACAAAACAACTTGGGATATGCTTATCAAAATGGCATAGGCATCGAAAAAGACCCCGCCAAAGCAGTATATTGGTACACTAAGGCTGCCGAGCAAGGTAATGCCGCCGCACAATTCAACTTGGGATATGTTTATGAAAATGGCAAAGGCATCGAAAAAGACCTCGCCAAAGCAGCATATTGGTACACTAAGGCTGCCGAGCAAGGTAATGCCACAGCACAAATCAGCTTGGAATTGCTCTATAAAAATGGCGAGGGCGTGAAATAAGACCTTACCAAAGCCGTACATTGGTACACTAAAGCTGCCGAAAAAGGTGACGTCTTAGCAATGTTAAAGATTGCGGAGTGTTATAAACAAGGCATTGGAGTAACTGCCAACGACGAAATTGCACTAAAATGGTACACCAAAGCAAAAACTAAAGGTCCGGGGCTCACATAAACCATTATCTTTGAAGACCTCGAACGGCTCTACTACAAAAAGCTCAACCCCATACAGAAACTACTCTACAAAATAAAACAAGAGTTTAAATAACCACCCATACACCCCCCACTCTCATCGCAGCAGCTCCCCTGCCACAGCACATCCCCCACTCGTCCCAACAGGACTAATATTGCAAAAAAATCCGCACAACTGTGACAAATTCGCACAGTATACCCCGTCTCCACCCCCTATCTTTGCACCAACAACCCCGTCGGAGCGAGGGCATCTTGCCCTCGTATAACCCACCAACAAACCCCTTCCCACGCCCCTAAAGTCCCTACCGACCTTAAAGTCCTACCATATACGCCCACCCACACCCATCAAAAAGAGGGCAAGATGCCCTCTCTCCGCCCCCCGCCACCCCCATTCCTCATTCCTAATTCCACATTCCTAATTGAACTGGCAAGAGCACATTGACATACTGGAAACACTATCTAACATCCATACACAAAATAACTTTATCAAAAAGACCTGTGGCGTGATTAGGTGTTGCGAAAAATTTGTACTTTTGTGCTTTGATAAAACAAACAATTTCAAGGCGTGGAAACCAAGTATATATTTGTGACCGGTGGAGTGGTGTCGTCGTTAGGCAAAGGCATCATTTCTGCATCACTGGCATGCCTGTTGAAGTCAAGGGGATATCGGGTTACGATACAGAAATTTGACCCGTACATCAACATCGACCCCGGTACGCTTAACCCCTATGAGCATGGTGAATGTTATGTGACCGTCGACGGACACGAAGCCGACCTCGACCTCGGGCACTACGAGCGATTCACAAACGTTCCCACAACACGTGCCAATAATATCACCACCGGACGCATCTATCAGAGTGTTATTGATAAGGAGCGTCGTGGCGATTACCTTGGCAAGACAGTGCAGATAATCCCGCACATCACCGACGAGATAAAACGCAATGTGAAACTGCTTGGCAATACCGGCGATTTCGATTTCATCATTACCGAAATCGGAGGTACTGTTGGTGACATAGAGTCGCTACCGTTCTTGGAAAGCGTGCGTCAGTTGCGATGGGAGCTGGGCATGGACAGCCTGTGCATACACCTCACATACGTGCCATATCTCAAGGCGGCAAAGGAATTGAAAACCAAGCCTACGCAGCATTCCGTAAAGCAGTTGCAGCAATTGGGCATACAGCCCGATGTGTTGGTGCTCCGCACCGAGTGCGACATCCCCGTGGCTATGCGACGCAAGATTGCGCAGTTCTGTAATGTCGCTCCCGATGCCGTGGTGCAGTCCATCGACCTGCCTTCCATCTACGAAGTGCCCGTGATGATGCACGCACAGCATCTCGACGAGACCGTGTTGCGGAAGATGGGCGTGGCGCCGCATGGCGAGCCGCACATGGAGCCATGGATGAATTTCCTCGACAAGATGAAACGTGCCGAAAAAGTGGTCACCATCGGATTGGTTGGAAAATATGTGGAATTGCAGGACGCCTACAAATCCATCAACGAGTCCCTCTTCCAGGCAGCCACCTACAACGACCGTAAGCTCCAACTGAAGTACATCCACAGCGAGAAACTCACTGACCAAAATGTCGATGAGATGCTCAAAGATATGGACGGTGTGATAATAGCCCCCGGATTCGGACAGCGTGGTATCGAAGGCAAATTCATCGCCTTGAAATGGTGTCGCGAGCACGATATCCCCACCTTCGGAATCTGTCTCGGTATGCAATGCATGGTCATAGAGTTCGCACGCAATGTGCTCGGTTATGCCGACGCCAACAGCACCGAGATGAATCCTACCACTCCGCACAATGTCATTGACCTCATGGAGGAACAGAAATCCATCTCCAACATGGGTGGCACTATGCGTCTCGGTGCCTACGATTGCCGCTTGGCGGAAGACAGCACCGCAGCCAAGGCTTATGGTACTACCGAAGTCAAGGAACGTCATCGTCACCGCTTTGAGTTCAACAACGACTATCGTGCTGAATTTGAGCGTGCCGGAATGCGCTGCGTGGGTGAGAACCCCGCCACTCACCTTGTGGAAGTCGTGGAGATTCCCGGTATGCGGTGGTGGGTAGGTACGCAATACCATCCCGAATACACCGGCACCGTATTGGCACCGAACCCGCTGTTCGTGTCATTTGTAAAAGCGGCTATAGATTATGGCAGGAAGCGTGAAATGAATCAATTATAACAACAACATATAACCTGAAAGATATGGATAAGAATACCATTTGGGGTATGCTGCTTATGGGAGCCGTGATATTAGGCTTCATGTACATCAACCAACCATCGGCGGAGGAGCGCGCCCGCATGGAACGCGAACGTCTCGAACAGCAACAGCAGGCGGCAGAACTCTCCGACAACTCTAATCTTTTGACCGTTGACTCTATTAGCGCTCAGGAACGTAGCGCAATCATCAATACGGTTAAGACTCTCGGTATCGCTGATTCAGTTACCGGCGGATATCGTTTGGCAACATCTGATGTGGTGCTTACGCTATCCTCCGACAATGTTTTGGGCGGTACGGTTACCACCGACTACGGCACGGTGCCTGTGGCTGATATCGTTGCTGCCAATTACAGCTCGATAAGCAATGCCGAGGCTGCCCGCGCGGTGTCCAAGTTGAAGAAAGCTCTTGCTGACGCTGCCAAGTACAAGGGGTTTGCCCGCCATCTGGCAGGTGACTCTACCACTGTTAAGCTCGAGAACGATGTATTGGCTCTGGAGATTTCCAATAAAGGTGGTGTCATTGCACGTGCCGCTCTCAAGGATTACCAGACCTACGATTCCACTGCCGTAACACCTATCGGTGCCACCGACAGCTACGGATTCACCCTCACCTCATCCAATCAGCGGTTCGATACCCGCGAGTTCTTCTTTACCCCTGTGGTGGAGAATGACAGCACTGTCCTCATGCAGCTCGACCTTGGCGACGGTGCCGTATGGGGCATCCGTTACACTCTCCCTTCCACCGGTTATCTGGTGAAGATGGACGTGGTGCAGCAGGGCATGAATGTGGTGATACCGCCGAGCGTGGCAACCATGGATTTCTCCTGGTCGCAGAAGATGGAGCGCAATGAAGCCGGACGCATGTTCGAGGAACGCAATAGTGCGTTGTACTACATGTTTGCCAATGGCGATGTCGATAATCTGAGTGAGACATCATCCGACCGCGAGGAACTTAACGAGCGCATCAAGTGGATTGGCTATAAAAACCAGTTCTTCTCGGCTGTCCTTGTACCCGCCACCACATTCTCAAGTGCCATACTCGGCTCAGAGAAACTCGACGACAACGATTATCTGAAGTCTCTCAGCACCGAAGCCACGATGGACTACTCTTCCACCCATGCCAATCCCGCTTCTTTCACATGGTTCCTCGGTCCCAACTCTTATCCGCTTCTCTCCGATTTGCAGGATCAGATTACTCCCGAGGAGAATCTTCATCTCACCAAGCTCATTCCGTTGGGCTGGACACTGTTCCGTTGGATCAACACCCTCATCGTCATCCCTGTATTTGATTTCTTCGGTCAGTTCATCCACAATTATGGTATAATAATACTCCTCCTCACTATATTCATCAAGATAATCCTCTTCCCCTTCACCTACAAGAGCTACATGTCACAGGCAAAGATGCGTGTGCTTGCTCCGGAGATAAAGGAAATCAATGATAAGTATCCCGGCAATGAAAATGCCATGAAGCGTCAGCAGGAAACTATGGCATTATATAGCCGTGCCGGCGCAAGCCCCTTCTCCGGTTGTTTGCCCATGTTGCTGCAGTTGCCTATTCTTGTGGCTATGTTCAACTTCTTCCCCTCGGCTATCGAATTGCGTGGTGAATCTTTCCTCTGGGCAAAGGACCTCTCGGCTCCCGATGCCATCTGGAGCTGGAGTACACACATCCCGTTCATCTCAGGCACGTTTGGCAATCACGTCAGCTTGTTCTGCTTGCTCATGACTGTTGTCAATATCATCTACACACGCATCAACATGCAGAGCCAGCCCGGCGGCAATTCCATGCCCGGAATGAAGTGGATGATGTATCTCATGCCGGTTATGTTCCTCTTCTTCTTCAACAACTATGCATCCGGCTTGAGCTACTACTACTTCCTGTCACTGCTCATCACCATCATACAGACATACATATTCCGCAAGGTGGTTGACGAGGAAAAGGTGCGTGCCACAATGCGCGAGAATGCCCGCAAACCTAAAAAGAAAAGCGGTTTCATGGCTCGTCTGGAAGAAGCGCAGCGTCGTCAGCAGGCTATGATGCGTGAACAGGAGAAACAGCGCGGCAAGAAGGGCGGACGCCGATAAATAATGCAAGTACGTTATTTGAACCGATAAAACTATAATCAGAAAGTTCTTTTAAATCATAAAAGATATGATAAGCAACAAAATTCAAGACGCTATCAATGCGCAAATCAATGCCGAATTTTGGTCGGCATACCTCTATCTCTCCATGAGCATGCACTTCGAGGCTGAAGGCCGTCAAGGTGTGGCAAATTGGTTTAAAATCCAATTTCAGGAAGAACAGGCTCACGCCCAGATTTTCATCAATTATCTGAATCAGCGTGGCGGTCGTGTGGTTCTGAAAGCTATTGATGCGGTACCCACCTCATGGGAGTCTCCTCTCGATGCTTTCAAGGCTACTTTGGAGCATGAACAGAAAGTGACCGCGATGATCAACAACATCTATGCCATAGCTGAAGCTGAAAACGACTATGCCACCCGCGACCGTCTCAATTGGTTCGTTACCGAACAGGTTGAAGAGGAGGACAATGCCCGTCAACTCATCGACAAGTATGCTATGATAGGCGACAACGGCATGGGTCAGTACATGCTCGATCAGGAGCTTGCAGCCCGTGTCTACAATGCTCCCGCAGCATTGGGCGAATAAGCCGGCATCCGCTTAATATCCAATAACACATCAATGGCGCAGACCGTAAGGAACCTGCGCCATTGATGCTGTTTGACCGGTACTTAAAATAGCATGCGTCATTATCTAATACCGTACTCCTATTAGTGCGTATTGGTATTGTTGCATAATGGCGCATGTTACTGAAAAGGACTAAAATAAAAGGGTTAAAACTAAAGCGGCGTGCCTATCGAGACACGCCGCTTTGAATGGTATCGGTATTTTCTGAATTATACCCTTAATCCGTTACCAGATGATTACACGTTCTTCAACAGGACGGAACATCGGTTGACCTTCGGTGATATCGAATGCCTTGAAGAAGGGGTCGAGGTTGCGCAGTGTCACATTCACACGATTTTCACCCAATGAGTGTACGTCGCCTGATGTGAGTGAGCGAATCTCTTCGTCGCGGATATTCTGTCCCCAGAGGTTAGCGTAGTTCATGTAGAATACCTGTGCGGGGGTGAAGCCTTCGATTTTCACATTCTCTACATCCACGCCTTTCTTCTTCTGAGAATCGAGGAATGCGGTCATGGCAACGCGCAAGCCGCCTTGGTCGGCAATGTTCTCGCCCATGGTGTAAGTACCGTTGGCATGAAGGCCGGGGAGCACTTCCACAGCGTCGAACTGTGCGCCGAGACCCTTGGTCATTTCAGTGAATTTTTCCAAATCTTCCGGTTGCCACCAGTTCACCATGTTGCCTTCGGCATCGAAGTTGCGGCCTTGGTCATCAAATCCGTGAGTCATTTCATGACCTATTACCACACCTATACCACCGTAGTTTTCAGCATCTGACGATTCGGGATCGAAGAACGGAGCCTGAAGGATGGCTGCGGGGAATACGATTTCATTGGCAAGGGGATTGTAATATGCGTTGACGGTCTGAGGTGTCATTCCCCATTCGGTACGGTCAACGGGTTTGCCCCATTTTTTATAGTATTCCTTCTGATGCCACATGCCCACGTTGTGCATGTTTTCGTAATACGAAAGGTTGGGGTCGATTTCCATTGTGGAGTAATCTTTCCATTTGTCGGGGTAGCCGATTTTAACTGTGAATGCGTTGAGCTTTTTAAGCGCATTGAGTTTGGTGTCGTCGCTCATCCATTCGAGGTGCAGGATATGCTTGCCGAGGGCGGTGCGGAGGTTTTCTACCAGACCGATCATGTAGTCTTTGGATGATTGGGGGAAGTATTTCTCAACATAGAGTTGACCTACGGCTTCACCCATGGCACCTTCGGTGGCGCCGAGCGCACGTTTCCAACGGGGACGCTGCTGCTGTACGCCGCTCATCACTTTGCTGAATTCAAATGCGGTGTCAGTGAACTTGTCGCTGAGCTTACCGGCTGCCTGTGCCACATATTTCCAGAGGTAGTAATCTTTGATTTCACGGTCGGTGAGCGATGCCATCAGGTCGTTGGCTTGCTTCACGGTGTTGATTTCGGTTACAATCACCTGTTCGGGTGAGGGGATACCCATGGTCTCGATAAAGAAACGGTCCCAGTTGATGGCGGGATACATCTCCTTGAGTTGTGCGAATGTACGGGGATTGTACATGGCGGGGATGTTGCGGCTCTGTTCGCGAGTCCATGTCGAGTCAGCGATGGCGGTTTCAATCTTCATCACGTTTTTCATGATGCGGGTGGCGTCTTTTTTCTTGAAGCCGGCATTCATCATCTGATTGACTATGAGCTTTTGGTAAGCTTCGCGCACCTCTTTGTTGCGTTTGTCATTCTGAAGGTAATAGTCACGGTCGCCCAGTCCGAGTCCGCCACCGCTCACATACATGGCATATACCTGTGAGTTGGCGAGGTCCTCTTGGGGGCCGGCGCCGAAGAACGGGCTGGCATAGTTGGCGTGCATCCACATGAAGAGGTCTTCCATACCTTCGTGAGGTGTGTTCTCAATCTTCTTGAGGTCGGCTTGTATGGGGGCGGCACCCTCGGCGTTGCGGCGTGCGGAGTCCATTGCCTGATTGTAGATTGTGGACACTTTGAATGCCACGGTACCGGGCTGGGGATTGGTGGCTGCGAGATTGAGCACGATATCCTTTACACGGGCTTCGCTGGAGTCGGAAAGAATGTTGAATTTTCCGTAGCGGGCGTGTTCGGCGGTAAGAGGATTGGCGTCCTGCCATTTTTTGTTTACGTGACGGTAGAAGTCAGTGCCTGCGGGTATCGAATTATCGATTTGTGAGGCGTCTAAGCTCTTGAGGTGTTCCTCGGCGGCGGAGACACCTGCGGTTGCTGTAAGCGTCAAAGCCATTGCAAGAGCGATTTTTGATAAATTCATGTTTATACTATGTTTTTTGTTGGTTGTATTGTTTATTCTTGTTCCGATGGTTTCCTGCCGGTGTATATGGTGCATGTGCCGAATGTGAGACGGTGGTAACGCGTGTCGGTAAATCCGGCATGCTTCATGATTGCTGTCATCTCCGGTCCCTGGGGTACGGCTGCTATGCTTTCAGGCAGATATGCGTAAGCGCGTACATCTTTCGATACCATCCGTCCCACAATAGGGATTATATGCCGTGTGTACAGATGGTACAGCGGCTTGATAATCGGCGAGGTGGGGGTAGATAGTTCAATGACCGTGATTGTACCTCCGGGACGCAGCACGCGCAGCATCTCACGGTAGCCCTGCAGGAGGTTCTCGAAGTTGCGTACACCGTATGCTACGGTTACGGCATGGAACGTGTGGTCCTCCCACGGCATGGCGAGTGAGTCACCGGCATGAAGCGTTATACGGTCCGATAGTCCGGCATCGGCTATCTTGCGTTGCCCTACGGCAATCATACCTTCCGACAGGTCTATCCCGGTGATTGCTGTGGCGTCTGTACGCCGTGCAAGCAATATTGCGAGGTCGCCGGTCCCGGTAGCTACATCGAGGATGGTGCTGTGGGGATGGGCTTTGAGCATATCCACGGCTTTGCGGCGCCATATCCGGTCTATACCGAATGTCATGGCGCGGTTCATGAAGTCGTAGGCAGGTGCGATGTTGTCAAACATCTCGCGTACCTGCTGGGTCTTGTTGCGGCTGTCGCCGTTGTATGGATTTATGCTCTCGCAGTTCACTGGTCGAATTTGTAGGCAGGGTGATAATATTATCGGTTGATGTTTTGCAGGCAGTCGAGTACGTTTACGGCTATGCGGTCGGCAAGATTGCTTTCGCTTGCTTTGACAAACGGCTGTCCGGTCACTTGCTCGTAAAGTTCGATGTAACGGTCTGATACTGACTGGATGAACTCGTCGGTCATTTCCGGTACCTGCTGACCTTCCTTGCCCATGAAACCATGGTCTATGAGCCACTGGCGCACAAACTCTTTTGACAATTGACGTTGGGGAAGTCCCTTCTCGAAACGTTCTTCATAGCCGTCGGCGTAGAAGTAGCGTGATGAGTCGGGGGTGTGTATCTCGTCGATAAGATATACCTTGCCGTCGTGCTTACCGAATTCGTATTTGGTGTCCACGAGTATCAAGCCTTTTTCGGCTGCCATCTGAGTGCCGCGGGCGAAGAGTTTTCGTGTGTAATCTTCCATTATAGCATAATCTTCTGCGCTGACTATGCCCTGAGTTATGATTTCCTCACGTGATATGTTTTCATCGTGGCCGGCATCGGCTTTGGTGGTGGGGGTGATGATGGGTTCGGGGAAGCGTTCGTTCTCGCGCATACCCTCAGGGAGCTTCACTCCGCACAGTTCACGGCAGCCTGCCTGATATTCGCGCCATGCGCTTCCGGTGAGGTAACCACGGATAATCATCTCTACGCGGAAACCTTCGCAACGTATGCCCACTGCTGCCATGGGGTCGGGGGTAGCGAGTTTCCAGTTGGGGACGATGTCGGCGGTGGAGTCGAGGAAGTATGTGGCTATTTCGTTAAGTACCTGTCCTTTGTAGGGAATGCCCTTGGGAAGTATGACGTCAAATGCCGAAATTCGGTCAGTGGCTATCATTACGAGTGTGTCGGAGCCTATGGAATAGACGTCGCGCACTTTTCCGTGATACACTCCTGTTTGATTCGGGAAGTTAAAATCGGTGTTAACCAATGCTGTAGCCATAATGTATAAGATAATGTTTAGTAAGTAGAAATTCTACTGCGAAGTTACTATTTATTTCGCGACATGGCAAATTTAAAAGCGTTGCGGGCGAGCCTTGTCCCAAGTACCGTTGCCTTGTCCAATTGCTTTTCAGGTAGCGGGTGTAGCCGTCGGGTGCCTCCTATGTTCAAGAAGGGTATGATGCGGAAGCCTGAAGGACGGAGTATGCGTTGTATGTCGCCTGATACGTCTGTGAATATGCGCATGATATTGGCGGGCCATGGGGCGGTGGATGTGATGATGGCGGCCGCCGGTTTGTGTCGGTGCAGAGGGATAGGTATGGACCGGGTGGGGGAGGAGGTGTCGATGAATGCGTAGACGGTGCGGTCAAGCAACGCCTTCAGCGTGCCGGGCATACCTCCCCAGTAGGTCGGTGTGGCGATAAGTATGGCGTCGGCTTGTGTTAGGAGTTGTGCAAAGCGGTGGGCGTCGTCAGCGGGCAACGGACATTGTCCGGATGTGCGGCAGCTCATGCATGCCATGCAGGGGGCGAACCGCAGTGAACTGATGTTGATGCGCTCTATTGTGCAGCCTTGGGAGCGTGCGGCGTTTTCAGCGGCATCGAGCAGCGATGCCGTGGTGCCGTGGTGTCGTGGCGATGCAAGTATGGATAGGATTAGTGGCATATTAGAAAAATCATTAGTCCAATCAATCGTATAAGGGACTGATTGGACTAATATTTATGAGTGTCGAGGGGAGGGAACCCTCTGTATTAGAATTCTGCGTTGTTGGGTGTGCGGGGGAAGGGTATCACGTCGCGGATGTTGGTCATACCGGTGACGAAGAGTACGAGACGTTCGAATCCTAATCCGAATCCGGCGTGAGGTACTGTACCGTAGCGGCGTGTATCGAGATACCACCACATATCTTTCATAGGTATGTTCATTTCTTCGATACGTCCGAGCAGTTTGTCGTAGTCAGCTTCGCGTTCCGAACCGCCGATAATTTCGCCTATCTTCGGGAAGAGAACGTCCATGGCGCGTACGGTCTTGCCGTCGTCGTTGAGCTTCATGTAGAATGCCTTGATATCCTTGGGGTAGTCGGTGAGGATTACCGGTTTCTTGAAGTGTTCCTCCACGAGGAAGCGTTCGTGTTCGCTCTGAAGGTCGGCGCCCCAGTAAACGGGGAATTCAAATTTACGGCCCGATTCTTCGAGTATCTTCACGCCTTCTGTGTAGCTTAGACGCACAAAGTCGTTCTCAACCACAAATTTCAGACGGTCCACAAGCTCGGGGTCGTACATCTGTGCGAGGAAGTCTATGTCGTCGCTGCAGTTGTCGAGGGCGTAGCGTATGCAGTACTTTATGAAGTCCTCGGCGAGGTCCATATTGTCGGTGATGTCGTAGAATGCCATCTCCGGTTCAATCATCCAGAATTCCGACAAGTGTCGGGGTGTATTGGAGTTTTCGGCACGGAATGTGGGACCGAAAGTGTAAATGGCACCCAATGCTGTGGCTCCGAGCTCACCTTCGAGCTGTCCGCTCACGGTAAGAGCTGTGGGCTTACCGAAAAAGTCAGCCGAAAAGTCGACAGTACCTTCCTCTGTGCGAGGCAGGTTGTTGAGGTCGAGTGTGGTTACCTGGAACATCGCTCCGGCTCCCTCGCAGTCCGATGCTGTGATGAGGGGAGTGTTGAGGTAGAAGAAGCCGCGTTCGTTGAAGAATTTGTGGATGGCGAATGCAAGTGTGCTGCGCACTCGTAGTATGGCTCCGAATGTGTTGGTGCGGGGACGCAGGTGTGCCTTCTCGCGGAGAAATTCGAGGGTATGGCCTTTCTTCTGCAAGGGGTATGTGTCGGGGTCGGCTGTACCGAAGAGGTGCAGGGTGTCTGCCTGTACTTCACAGGTCTGACCTTTGCCCATGGACTCTACCAATCGTCCGGTGACGTGAACGCTTGAACCGGTGGTGACTCCACGTAGGTCATCGTCTGTGAATTTCGACATGTCTATGACTACCTGCAGATTCTTTATCGTGGAGCCGTCGTTGAGGGCGAGGAACTGCACGTGTTTGTTGCCACGACGTGTACGCACCCATCCCATCACGCTCACTTCGGAGCCGATGAGTTCGGGTGAGAATATGTCAATTATTTTTGTACGTTTCATATCTTATGAATCACTTTTTATTGCAATGGTGGTGATATGGTTTATTCGAATGCTCCCATCTTCAGGAAGTTGACCTCTTCCTGGGTCAGGTAACGCCAACGTCCGCGGGGCAGGTTCTTTTTGGTGAGTCCGGCGAAGTACACGCGGTCGAGTTTTGTCACGTGGTATCCGAGACTCTCGAATATGCGTCGTACTATGCGGTTGCGTCCCGAGTGGATTTCTATGCCGGCTTGGTTACGGTCGGTTTCGGTAGCGTAGCTTATGGCGTCGGCATGTATGGGACCGTCCTCAAGTTCGATGCCGTCGGCTATGCGCTGCATGTCGTCCTCGGAGATATCCTTGTCGGTCCATACGTGATAGATTTTCTTTTTCACGTATTTGGGGTGTGTGAGCTTGGATGCGAGGTCACCGTCGTTGGTGAGCAGGAGCACACCGGTGGTGTTGCGGTCCAGTCGTCCGACAGGGTATATGCGTTCGTCGCAGGCGTTCTTGACAAGGTCCATCACTGTGGTGCGGCCGTTGGGGTCATCGGATGTGGTCACGCAGTCTTTGGGTTTGTTGAGCAGGATGTAGCATTTGCGTTCGAGTGCCACTACTTTTTCATCATATTCCACAGTGTCGCTGTGTGAGATTTTAGTGCCGAGTTCGGTGACTACCTCGCCGTTGACTTTCACGAGTCCTTGTTGGATGAATTCGTCGGCTTCGCGGCGTGAGCAGATACCTGCATTTGCCATGAATTTGTTCAGACGAATCAGTTCGTTTGGATCTGGAATCTCTGCTTCGTATTCCACACGTTTGGGGCGGGGAACGAAACTCTTGCCACCGTGCGGCATACCGAATTCGTTGTGGCGCATCTGCTGACGTCCGCCGGGACGGTTGCCCTGACGGTTGTTATAGCCGCCTTGGCGATTGTTATTGTTGTATCCGCCCTGACGGTTGTTGTACCCGCTTTGGCGATTATTTCCGTAGCTTCCACCTTCGGAGTTGTTGTCGTAACGGCGGTTGTTATTGTATCCACCCTGGCGGTCGTTGTTATAACGGTTATTGTTGTATCCGCCCTGACGGTTATTGTATCCGCCTTGGCGATTGTTTCCGTAGCTGCCGCCTTCGGAGTTGTTGTCGTAACGGCGGTTGTTGCCGTATCCACCTTGACGGTCGTTGTTATAACGGTTATTGTTGTATCCGCCCTGACGGTTGTTGTACCCACCTTGGCGGTTATATCCTTGGTTGTTGTCGTAACGGCGGTAGCCCTGGTTGTTGGGACGGTAGCCGGTGTTTTCCTGTACGGCATCGGAGCCTTCGGAAGCGGCGGAGGTCACGGCAGCGTTATCGGAAGGTTCGTTGTCGAAACGGGGACGTGGACGGTAGCCGTCACGGTCGTTGTTGTAACGGTTGTATCCGCCTTGACGGTTATTGTTGTACTGGCGGGGGCCCGATGTGTACTGACGTTCGCGGTATGCTCCCTGATTGTCGCCGTTGAAAGGTCGTGTTGCATGGTCGGCAGTGTTGTCGCTTGTATAAGCGGGGTGTTCGCCTTCAGTTGCAGCGTTGCGTATCTCTCCTATACGCGGACGCTTGCTTTTCTTTTCATTGCTGTCCATCATTGTTCGATAATAGAAAATCGTTTAAATGTAAAATAAATAGTGGCTGCCTCTCGGCGTCTTAGATATAAATTGAAAAAAGTAATCTGTATTCGTTAAGTGCAGTGTACACGGATTAATCACTGCAAATATAGCGTTAATTCATCTATATAACAAATTTAGCGATGAAAGTTTTTTCATGGATTCACGGCTTACGACTCTTTCGTTTAAGAATGTGGCGATATTTCGTAAAAATGCTTGTTTTATAGCTAAACCGGATTGGAATTTTTCATTAAATGCTGTACTGCGCAAATCGCCACTCTCCCTGTTTTGGTATTCAGGCAATCCATTTCGCCTATCCATTACCCGATCTATTGCGTAAGATGAGCCTAAAAAGCATGGTTATGTATTCTTACCGGCATTTTCTCTGTAGCGGTTTTCCCATTGGTATGTATATACAAACTTGGCTTAATTCGTGTGGCATGTACCCGAATTAAACCAAGTCAGAATTGTGGTTATGATGATATCAGTTGAATATAGATTTGATTCGTACCTTTATTGTGTTTTTGAATTGTGTCCTTTTAGTCTCCGGTAGCTTGATATACCAAACAATAGCGCATAAGAAACCTATGAGCAATGCGTAGTCTAACAATCCAAAAATTAGGCGGCACGTCCATTTGATAGTCAGGTAAAGTGCAAACAAAGCGAGCACTACAAACAGTGGAGTGAAACGACTATTAGTATTCATCGTAGTGAGCTCCTTTAGGAGTTGGGTCGGTGACGACTACCGGTTTGCGGTAAACTTTCGTCATCAGTGTCTGGAGATTTTTAACACCTTCTGCACGAGCTCTTTCGATAGTTCCATTATGATAGAGGATTTTCTTAGAGTTTGCTTTGATTTTGGCTTTCAGCTGATTTTCTTCCTCGTCTGTCAATCTGTCACTCGCAAGAGGATTGTATCCATTTAGGCTTAAGCTTTTCGAGTCAATCACTTGCCATGAATTGTCCTCGGTAGCTTCGTTTATTTCTACGATTTCAGGAGAAAGAACTATTTTTACAGTATCGCCATCGGCGTTAACTTGCATGTTCTCAATATCGAATGATACGCTGCCCCGCTGTTTCTGGACTGCAAATAGAACCTTGTCGTTTATTGTGTCAAGGACAGGCACTTCGTTGTAGAGGTCGACGGTGCAGAGTTGAGCCATTGTAGTTATGTCGCTTATTTGTCCTTTGCCAATCTCAATGCTTTTCTTTGGAGCTCCGAGCCAAAAGAAGAGAACTATTGCACCTACCAATATGGCAGCAAGGATTATCAAGTTTTTTATGTTCTTAGTCATAATCTACGATATTTACGATTTGAAATCTATGCTCGGTGTGTAACCATTGGTTTCGAAGATTGCCTCAAAATATTTTCTGGCTTTTCTTTTCGCAGCTTCAGTGAGTTGCTCCTTGAACATCGGATTTTCCTCAATCTCCTCTTTAAAAGATTTGTTGGCTTGTTCCTTTATTTCGGCCCTTTCTTTCGAATCGAGGTCCTGGCGCAGCATACCTATGTTCTCGTACACCTTATGCATTTCCATGTCTCGGCCCGTAATCTCAGTTATTACAGGTGGGAGCGTCACTTTTACCGTTTTGTTTTTCTCGTCAAAAACGAGGTCGTCCATTTGAAGTGCTGACAGGTCGATATAGGCTCGCATGTATGAATCATAGGAGTAAACTGCGATGCGTTTGCCATACCATCCGGATCTATCCTTTTTTGCTGTTTTGCTAATAGCCATTGTGGCAAAAACCATTTTGTCCACCGATTTAATCTCCTGGTAGAGTTCGGTGTAGTCGGTTTTAGAGCAGCCGACCAATAGTGGAATACTCAGTCCGATAAGTAATCTCTTTGGTAGTTTCATTGATTATTTAATATTTATAAACATAGAAAATCCTTTTTCTGTGTTGGCTCCTGGAAAGTTAGCGCGTATCCATTGTGCCTGCCGTGCTTTGTTGCCCATCATCTGCGAGTAATATGCTGTCTCGGATTTGTCGCACTCTATTACTCGGCTGAAAGGCTTTGGTCCGTTGAGTTGATAGACTCCTTGGATTGTTACTGTTGCCATCTGCTGAATTTTTCAGTTTGTTTTTTGTCGTGGATTGCCAAAGTTTCCGCAATGCTTTTTGAAATTGGCAATCCCGTTTCATGTTCTATCCATAGCCACTGTCCATTGGGATTGCACTCCAGAAATATATATTCGTTTTTTGGCGTGACTACGAAGTCAAAACAGCCGAAATTCAGATTGAGCTTTTTCAAAAACGCAGTGCAAAAGTCAGAAACATACAACGGCAAATGACATTGGCTGTGTTGCAGCCCTTTGTCAAGTCCTTGTCTCCAATCTATTTTTCCGAATCCCGGTTCCATTTTCTGAGAGTCAATTCTGCAAGGAAACACTTCTGTGCCTACTACTGTAATTCTTAATTCGTATGCTTTGGGAATGTAGTTTTGAAGATAAGTTACAGTTTGGGAGAACGCTTCGTCAGGAAGTGTCAGTAAATCGCTGCTTTTAACAGCCTGCGTATATAGCACATGCTCCTGCATATCCTCCTCAAACCATATATTATCGTTGTCAATCGATTTAAGGCATACGATATCATAGTTATCTGCAAATTTCTTTACATCCGCTTTATTATTTGCAAAACATGTGTCCGGTACATTCATACCCATCTGTCTTGCAAGTTTCAGTTGGAGCATTTTGGATGCTGAACTTCTATCATAAAGATGATGCCCAAGACAATATCGATCACCTAAATAGTAAAGGAGAAATGACAGGAACCCATGTGCTTCCTTTAGGTTATGTTCATTGACTTCCTTGCAGTTCACGCACCTCAATTCAGTGGGAACGAGCGGACGTCGTTCCCAAACTGAATTGATGTCATGTCCAAACACTTCGAGCCCCGTATGCCGGTTTTTGATACGAAAGTCATCACCGCAATGCGAATTGCTCAACCATTCAAACTCATAGTCAGAGAGCAACGATTCAGTATTGAGCCGGAAAAACGGGATTCCCATTTTCTCAAAGTGTTCGATGACGGGTGTCGGATGGATGTCTTCCTTATTGGTTACGATAAGAATCATTTTACGCTTTTAGTGTCGTCAGCGGCATTTTTTGTGTCGCTTGCTGTAACATAACCGGTAGAACCGCTTTTTTTGCGGGTTGACTCGCGATGGATACTTTTTGTGCTCACGGTACGCATCTCATACTCGGTAATCTGACGGAAGTAATCGTACATCGGGTTTTCAATCTCCATCTCCTTGATTTGTGATGCCGGGGTGAAGTTCATGATGGGGGGCATACAATTAGTTGTAGCCCTAAATTGAGTTGGATTCATAATGTAAAAATTTAAAGGTTATAAATTTATATGTCCCATTCAGTATCAGCCTGTCGGAGCTGTTGCTGAACGGTTGCAAAATCTGCAAGATTTTTGAAAGGGCTCATGGCTGCGAGAGAGTTGATGCTGCCAAGAGTAGCTGACATAAGTGCTGCATCTCCCGCTGCTATAGCTTTGTCAAGAACACGGAAGTAATTGTCGAACAATTCGGCCCTTTCATCAAATGTTTTGTCAAGATAGTCCGACAGAAGTTTTGAAATGGAGTTTATGCGTGCCACCTCTACTTCCATATTTGCCTTTATCTGTGTACGCTTGGTCTCTTCGATTTGGCAAATCCGGATGGTCTTGGCTATTTCCGACCCCATTGCGGCAATGGCACTTACGGCTTCTGCACCTGTCGCAATTGAAGCGACATCAACAAATGAAAATTCATCGCTTATCGCTCCAGACGTCTCTTCATTGATGCATATTTGATTGGAACCATCTTGGTCTGATTCGTCCGAGTCACTGTTTTGGAGCTTTTCACCTGTTTCACCTATCTCTATCGGCTGTGCTGCTTGAACTCCCATCGGTTCATTAATAGTAGAACTTGCAAGATTGAGAAGGCTGCAACCTTTTGAAGCAATGCCATCATCTCCTTTCAGAATATCCGAGCCCTTCTGAATGACTTCCAGATATTTTTGGGAAGAATCGACTATGTCAGTTGCCTTATTCACAATTTTCTGCGCGGATTCGATAGACTTCGATATGGTTCTTGATAAATTGTTCCAGTCCATAATCACAAATTTTTATTAAGCACTTTTTCTGAAGAAAGCTTTACAGCATCAAACCCGGCATAAAGTTCGCCGTTTTGGTCAATGAGCGGTGTCCGGCACAATTGGCTTGTTGACTTTACGAGTATAGCGGCTTTCTGGAACGTTTTAACATGTTCGGGGTTGAGATAATCGAATTCATCGGCTATTTCCTCAAGAGAGTCAAGCGCGTCGATACTCCTTGTCTCAAGCCGTGTGGTTATTGTAGCGATTTCATCACTGCGTCGGACAATCCGTTTCATCAGCTCGCAGGCAGCCAAAGTCTTTGCTTCCCATATTTTAACGTCTGCCAGATATTGATCGGCCTCGGTATGCTTTTGAGAGTAATAAATTGATGCAACAGTGGCAGCCGTCGTAAGAATCATGATTCCGCTTGCAGCCTGTCCAATCATAGCAAGGCGTTGCGCGCCGAGTGCCACCCCTCCGCCCCCGGCACTTGTCGCACCCCCGCCAAGCCATGCCATTGTCGCTTTCTGAGCGGCGGCTCCACTGAGATTTTTTATGGCGGTTCCTGTTGATGCTGTCGCTAACTTCTGTACGCCATATAATGCAAGTTTCCTTGCTGCTATGGATGCGGCAGCTGTCGCTCCAATACCAGTGGCTATTGTTGATGTCATTTCCTTTTGGTCAATGGCTATGGTCTCCATTTCATTTAGTTCGCCATCGGTCATGTCGATCCGGGTAAACATCTCATATTCATTGTCCCGCACTGTTTGATTTAGCTTTTCGACAATAGAGATGAATCTGCCCACAGTGTTTTTGAGCGCTTCCATGCGAATATCGCCCATATATTGAAGGCGGTCATTGGCAAGATAGCGAACCTTGCCAACCTCTTCTTCCACTCTGTGTGCAATCATTTCCGCTTCCTCGCGGCTTTTTTGGGCTGCCTGATAGTGATTATAGGCATTTATCCCGGTCATGTCTTTGGCGGTTTCAGCCAAAAAATCACCTGTCGCGGATGCCATCTCCTTTAGTTTGGTATAGTCACCGTCGGATGCTTCGGATATGGAATCTCCTATGTATGATATTCCTTCCCCAGTGCTTTTTACTGCGGTGGAAACGATATTGGAAGTGCATTCGCTTACTTTTTTGCTTACATCTGCAACATGTGCCTTCGTTTCTCTAAGCACATCTTCAGAACGTGTACTTAACTCCGACACCGTTTCAGTGACAGATTTCTTTATTTTACCTAAGAATTCCATTGCAAAAATTTAAAAATGAAAATTATACTATACTAACCTGGCAATCCATTTAACGACCACTGCACGGGCTTTGTCGTTGGTTTCTATTGCCGTACTGAGCCCATTGCTCACGCCATAGTTGGGTAATGAGGTCAGTTCGCGCCACCAGATGTTGCTGCGCCGCGAACCTTTATACCGCGTTTATAGCTATAGCAAAGGCAAAACTACACCATTTTTCAAGAACGGTCTGTCGGTCAATATTATTCATTGTAAAAAAACGTCCTGCCGCGGTCTTCCTCTCGTTGGCATTAGATTGGTTTATAAAGGAAAAGCGTAGGAATCTGTATCGGTTGCCGTCCTACCATCAGAGGCTTCTCGCATTGCCTAATCGAAGTCGGACGGCAACGCAGAAGCCCACGCTTGTATATGCAACAATGGCGTTCGGCTATACCTTTCCCAAGGCACTCTGCCGAATGCATGATATTACATATCCACGGGCATCTACCGTTGCACAACCCTTGACTTCGATTTGAAATTTTGCGAGAATCTCTGATGGTCAAGAATCAGCGCGGATAAACGCTTTCTTATTATGTTCACTACATCCCACCTCGCTTTACCCCCGACCGGGGCTTCTGCTATTGCGGTCTGCAACAGCAAAATTACTAAATGACTTTTGCATGACAAGGGGATATGTTGTAAAACATATCAACAAGCGCAACATTTAGCGTTAAAAAGCCGCCGAGTGATGGATTTCTATCAGCGGCTTAGGTTTAGCGGTAAATTTTTATCAGGTAAGTAGTGCGCAGGTTAAAAGATTCGAATTCATTTAGGTTCTCTGTTTTTATAAGTGGGGCTGCTTTTTTTGGACATGGTTAAATATCGAGATGTAGATCAAGCATAAGGGGACTAAAATGATGTAAGGGACTATTAGTGCTAAAAGGGAATCTTGTGTGCGATGTAGCATTTCGCCCAAATAATGATTGTGCTGTTGTAATTCGTAAAGCGTAAAATATACAACAAAATATGCAGTCGATTCAAGGATTAAAAATCCGGTACGTCTCAGGCTATTTCTACAACTTTTATTTAGATATAATATCAGTATTATTATGGTATTGATTGGTGCAATTACTATTAATGTTAATAAAGAGTATATACCCGCTCCGGTCCATTGCATTCCGCCATTGCCAAATATAATAGTCCATATTATTATCAAAATGAACTGTATGACAAAGAATGTAAAATAAGAACGAAGTCCGAGTTCTAAATTGGAATAATTTTTCATGGTAAAACTTTATCGAATGAGATTCTCTCGTGAGTTGACATTTTGATTAATTATCACAGCTATATCTTGTTCTTCCTTAGTCCAAGGTTTTGGTGTCGGATTAAAAATACACGAGACATAAAGATTCATGTTTCTATGGATTATTCAATATGAGGGGGATTTTAGTGGTTAATCCACACGTTTGAGTTTTATTATTCCCATTGGGATTTGATGAGTCATACTGTTTTCGGTTGACCAATGTTTAATAACTAAATTCAATATTACCGTATCCGGTGGAGCCAAGTTTTGCAGCGTATCTGTTGATATTGTTTTTGTAAGGCGGGGCATTGAACCATGGAAATTGTTGATATTCCAGTTTGAATCCTTATTCAGATGAGTAATGCTGTCTATCTCAAATATAAGGATAAGTTCCAATAAAGAATCCACTATTACGTAATCATCATTCCACGTGTATTTACTTTTGTAGTGGTACCGATGTTCAATAAATGCTTCTTTTATATTGGGTACATATTTAGAATAGGAATCCTTAAGTTGTCTGGAAATCTCATTATATGAACAAATATAAGAACCGTTATTTTTTGATTCAGCAATACTATCGCTATAAGTATTGGTGGTTTTTCGTGTAAGGGAAAACCAGACCGGAAAACTTAATAGATATATTGTACCGACTCCTACTGTGGCTATAATCGGAATCAAAATCCATTTGGCTATTCTATTTATATTCGTTGCTATATAATGTTTGTCTGTCATGGCTATTCTGCCTTTGTTGTTATCATCATGATGTATGGCGTTTAGATGTTGTGTGGCAATGGGTATTTTCGTTTAATTATGGCATCGGGGCGTATCTTATACCAACGCCATAAAATTGTGTCGGTATTCCACCGAACCGCCACTTTTGGAAGGACGTATTGTAACCGCATCCCATAGGGAGTCCGAAGGGGTAATAATGGTCGGGGGCTGTATTGCTGTTGGCGTCGTAGGTGCGTGTGGTATCCTCCAGCGAGATTGTGTAGCTTGGTCTGTTTGTCATTTTTGAGGAGGATTGGGGGTTGTGGATGCGAATATAGTGATTGGATGCAGGATTTCAAAATTTGGGTTGGGGAATTGAGGTGGGGGGGATTTTTTAATTAGGAATTAGGAGTGAGGAATTAGGAATTGAACGTTTGCGGGTGGTTTTTT
>OFGI01000094.1_pt1 | contig 90050 bp, 74 predicted proteins | sample 1521751 | NCBI WGS metagenome assembly OFGI01 (sample SAMEA3504115, study PRJEB24116) | mouse gut metagenome | biome: mouse gut; feature: mouse-associated habitat; material: faeces | place: Denmark | collected 2011
TTGAGGCGGGGGTCGGAGAGAGGGCATCTTGCCCTCTTTTTGATGGGTGTGGGTGGGTGGCGGGGGTATACATATTAGGACTTTAAGGTCGGTAGGGACTTTAGGGTCGTGGGGGGGGTTATACGAGGGCAAGATGCCCTCGCTCCGACGGGGTTGTGGGTGCAAAGATAGGGGGTGGAGAGGGGGGTTGGTGTGCGAATTTGCACTTTTGTGGGGGAATTTTTTTGGGGGAGGATGGGTTAACTAAAAAAATCGTTGAGATTGTTGCGGGTTTGGATTAAATGTTTTAGATTTGCAATCTCAACGAGAAAAATCGTTGTGATGCAAATTGGTATTTCAAGAGATTATATCAATCATTGACAAGAACTGACAAACGTTGTGATGCAAACCGGTATTCAGCAGATTACACCAATCATTGCCAAGAACTGACGTATCAACTATGAAAGAGGAGAAAGAGAAACTTACCGACAAAGAGGAGGAAACCATGCTGTTGCTGTGGGAACACGGACCATGTCCGGTGAAAGACCTCATACAATATTACAGCGACCCCAAGCCACATATCAATACGGTATCGTCGTTTGTGCGCGCTCTCGAATCGAAAGGTTACGTGGGCCACGAACAGGGACGATACGGTGGATTCAACTACTTCGCCATAAAACCGAAGACCGACTATCGCCGCAATGCGGTGGGACGGTTGGTAAACCGCTATTTCGGCAACTGTTTCTCCATGGTATCGCAATTGGTGGAGGAGGAGCAGATAGATGCGACACAACTCAGGCAGCTGCTTGAAATGGTGGAAAAGAAGAAATAAACAAGAGTACGCTTACACATATTCCGACCATAGAGATGACATCTTTATTCCAATATACCCTTTCGGTATCCATCCCGTTATTCATACTGTGGGTGATATACAAATGGGCATTAGCTTCAGAAAAGCAGTTTGAAGCCAACCGATTCGTGCTACTGTGCATATACATTACAAGTCTCGCACTACCACCCGCGATAAACCTCTACAGCCAATGGACGGCACACGATGGCTCAACCGCCATTCCGACCATAGCTCTCAGCGGCAGCCCTGCCCTACTCCAACATCTCCCCATAATAGCCATGATATGGCTCATAGGCGCAACAGTGGCAACGGTAGTCACCATACTGGAAATAACACGTGTGTCCCGGACCATAAGCGGATGCCGACGTGTGGAACTCGACGGCAAGACAATATACCTATCAAAGGAGAAAGGACTGTCGCCGTTCAGCATAGGCGGAATGATAGTAATGAACGAGACGGATTACCGCGACAGCCGCGAGACGATATTGAACCATGAGTACGGCCACATCATGCACCGCCATTCGGCTGACATGATACTCGCCCAAGCCGTAGCCATACTCTGCTGGTACAATCCGGCGGCATGGCTCATGCGGTCGGAACTTAAATCGGTGCATGAATATCAAGCCGACAACTATACCCTGAACCAAGGCTGCGACGCACGTTCCTATCAGCTATTCCTAATAAAAAAAGCGGCAGGCTCAAAATTCCCATCCATAGCCAACAATCTCAACCATAGCAAACTGCGCAAGCGCATAGCTATGATGAACCGAACGGCAGACTGGAGAGCGTGGCGCAAAAGTCTATACGCACTACCATTGGCAGGAGTGCTGCTCGGCATAACCACCCTCAACAACCCCGAGGTAAAAAGCATACTGACACCCGCCACGCCCACCACCGCAACCACCACTGCAACAGAAAAGGAACAGCGATTGAGTCCTATTGACGATGCCAAAATATACATAGACGGCACGGAAATGGACAGAAACGACCTGAACAACGTAGCACCAAGCGAGATAAAGTCAATAACCATAAGCAAGGACCGCAACCGTATAGACATACATACGAACGAATGACATGACCATACGAATCCTCCTCATCAACATACTGCTATGCATAGCCATAGCCACCACGGCGCAAACCAATGTGTCGGGGCTGATAACGGACCGTGAGACCAACGAGCCCATAATCGGCGCATCGCTGATAATAAAAAGCGCCGACGGTAAAATCAAAGGCTTCGCCACATCCAAAGCCGACGGACGGTACACGATAAAAGTACCGTCGATGCCGGGCAGCAGACTTGAAGTGAACATGATGAGCTACGTAAAGCAGTCAATACCGCTCGACAGTGTGACACTACCGCTCGACATACAGATGGTGCCGGGAGCCACCAAGCTGAAAGAGGTGACCGTGAAAGCCGACCGCATACGCGAGCAGGGGGACACGGTGACGTACAACGTGGGCAGCTTCGCGCAGAACCAGGACCGCTCGATAGGCGACGTGCTGAAACGTATGCCTGGTATCGACGTGGAGAAATCGGGGAAGATAAAGTATCAGGGCGAGGATATAAATAAATTCTATATCGAGGGCTCAGACCTTCTGGGCGGCAGATACGGCATAGCCACCAACGGTATAAACCACGAAGATGTGGGAGCGGTAGAGGTGATGGAGAACCTCCAGCCCATGCAAGTGCTGTCGGGTATCAGTTTCTCGGACAAAGCCGCCATAAACCTCAAGCTCAAGAACAAAGCCAAGGCAACATGGAGCGTGCACGGCGATGCCGCCGCCGGATACTCATGGCAACCGGAAGGCGCGATATGGAACGGCGAACTCTTTGTCATGACCGTAATGCCATCATTCCAACATATCACCACCCTAAAGAGCAACAACACAGGCGACGACCTCTCGACGCACGCCACCGACTTCTTCGCATCGCGCCGCGAGACCGGGTTGAGCCGATATGTAAGCGTATCGCTGCCGGGGGTGCCCTCACTCAACCGCAAACGCACGCTATTCAACCGCTCAATCCTCGCATCGACCAACAGCCTGTGGAAACTGCGCAACGGTGAGTTCAAGTCACAGATAGACTATTCATTCAACCGCATCACCGCCCGGGCGGCAAACATCACCACCTATTTCCTCAACGACGGCAACCGCATAGTGACCGAAAACCGCGACGGCAGGGACCGCTCCCATTCACTCGCAGGAAAATTCATCTATGAAGTAAACCAAAAGACCACCTACATCAACAACACTCTGCGCACCGATATAGACTGGGACGACGTGCGGCTAAGAGTGAGCGGCTCGCTGCCAAACGAGCAATCGGCATCGCTGCCCGACTACTATGTGAGCAATAAGTTCAAGATGATAAAGCGATTCAACGGCAAGCATCTCGTAACCTTCAGGAGCGACAACGAATGGGAATCGCTGCCGCAGACACTCAATGTATCGATGAGCACCGGCGACATGCACCAGCATATAGGCGACCACGCATTCTACACCCATGAAAGCGCGGCATACGCATTCTCGCTCAAAGGCATAACGGTGAGTCTCGAAGGCGGCATAAAGGGCTACCTGCGCAGCATGAACTCCGAATGCACAGGTATCACAGACCTGCCTGATGACCTTGAATCGGTAATAAACACCAACTACCTCACCGTGTACGCCACACCCAAGCTCGAATACTGGGTAAGACGTGTGAACCTGACCATCACGGCACCGGTGAGCTACGCCCACTATACATTCGACAAAGCGCTCGCCAATCGGTCGGAGGTGTATTTCTCACCATCGATAGCTATGAACTGGAAGCCCAACAACAGAATACAGATAGGACTCCACGGCAGTACGGGCCGCTCACCGATGCGGCTGAACATGATACACACGGGCTATATCATGACCGACTACCGCTCGTTTCATCAAGGAACAGGTGACTTCTACAACACGACATCGCAAAGTGTTTCGGGCAACATAGCCTACAAGCATACCCGCCGCGGCGTGTTTGCCAACGCCATGGTGGTACAATCGTGGTCGCACCTGCCCTACACCATGTCGCAACAGTTGCTGGGCGACATCATCACATACACCTACACCGACGCGAAAAGCAACGGCAGCACCACAATGGCTTCGGGCAACATAGGCAAGACCCTCGACTTCATGCGCGGTAGCGCCAACATAAATGGCGGCTACAACCGCAGCCGGTCACATCTCATATCCGAGAACAGCGATGTGGCATCAGTGGGTACATCATGGCGCATAGGAGCAAAAATCAGCGGCTCGCCATTGCGGTGGTTGAGTTTCGACTACTCAATAAACCATGGGTCGAGCCGCATGTCAATGAACGGTATGAAAAACGCGTGGCTCCACAGCCTGGAACAGAACCTGCTCCTAAACCTTATGCCCCACAATAAATGGGAATGGCGCATAGAGGGGGAGCATTACCGCAACGAACTCACAGCCGGGAAATTCAAAAACGTGTTCATACTTGACACCAAATTGGTGTACAAGCTCAGCAAACGTATAGAACTGTCGGCATCGCTCACCAATCTGCTGAACCACCGCAGCTACAACTACACCACTTACAGCCAGACATACTCATTTGAATCGCAGCGTTGGCTACGCGGCCGAGAACTGCTACTGTCAATATACCTAAGAAAATAAAATACCACTCTATGAAACTACCGTCAGTACTATTTGCAGCATTGCTGATTCCCCTGTCAGTGACAGCCCAAACGGGAGCATTGAAAATAAGTTACAATTACCACTTCTTCACCGTGAGGGGTTCTGAGGTGGAACGCCCCATGATTCTCATCACCGACATGGAGAAATCAAAATTCTACAATCCGACCACCGATTGGATTGACTCACTCAACACTACCCCCGAAGGACGTGCCAAATACCGAGCCATGCGCCCACGGAGCTACACAGGCAAAGAACTGGGCAGTATCCCTACCCGATGGGAAAAGATGTACGTGACAAAGAACCGCACCGACAGCCTGATAACGGAATATGACACACTGGGCGACGAACGACTCTACTACAGCGACAAGCTACAGCCGATAGAGTGGAATATGACCGACTCGACGAAAACCATCCTCGGATATGAATGCGCAGGAGCCGAAGCATATTACCACGGCAGGCACTGGCATGTCTTTTTCACACCCGAGGTGCCACTGCCGGAAGGACCGTGGAAACTATGCGGGCTGCCCGGAATAATACTTGAAGCCAAAGACTCCACAGGTCAATACAGTTTCACAGCCGACGGCTTAGAGGAATACCCCACAGCCGTACCGCCAATATACGAACAGGAGCTATATGAACGCACCACGCGTAAAGAGCTACTCAAGGACAAGCGCTTCTTCAATGAAAATTTAGGTGCGATAGTCACATCCATGACCGATGCCAAGGAGCTACACCAATCGCAACTCAAATCCCTCCAACTAAAGACAGACCTGGATTTTCTTGAAACCGACTACCGCTAACCGGCATACAGTCCCATCAGTCGGAGTATAAATCCGGTAATATGAGAACAACAGCACGAACCCAATAATAGCAGACAACAAAATGATACGACAAATCACATTTATAGCCATGTGCCTTATCTGCCTGACCGCCTTGGCACAGGAGAAAGCCGACATACTCGTGAGCTACGACGCCAAATCGAAAGGATATGAATCAGATACCGTAAAGACGACGCGCATGTCGCTACTGGCAAACGCGCAGGAAGCCAAATATTTCAACGACCTAAGCTTATGGAGCGACTCACTGGGGTCGACCCCGGAGGGTAAGAAACAATTGTCGGAGATAATAATGGCAGCATGTATGTCGACCTCGCCCGATGGCGGCATGGTGTTCGACATGCGCAAAGGTCCGGTGAAGAGAGTGTACACATACGTGTTCAGCGATGCAAACGCCAACCTACTCACCTATTTCGGCAAGTTCGGCGATGAGCAGTGCTACTACACAGAACCGCTCGACGAGATGCAATGGGAGATATGCGACTCGACTGCCACAATATCAGGCTACGAATGTACGGCAGCCAAGAGCAATTACCACGGGCGCGAGTGGACGGCGTGGTTCACCACGGAGATACCCATACCGTTCGGACCATGGAAATTCCACGGACTGCCCGGATTGATACTCAAGGCGGAAGCCGACGGCGGATTTGAATTCACGGTCACGGGCATCGAACATACCGACCGCGTGATGACCCCGATGTACTCCGCCGACACCTACCAGAAAACCGACCGCAAGAAAGCCCTCGATACGGAGGAGTATTTCATGAACAACCGCGAGTCGCTAATCAAAGCCAAGTACGGTAATGTGCAGTTCAACTACAACGCAGCCGACCGCAAAAAATATGACGCATCGAAATACGCACTTGAACCCGACTACAAAAACCGATGAAACATACAATAGCAACAATAGCCCTGTGTCTCGCCACATTTGCAGCCACAGCCACACAACCGAAAGCCGACATAGAGACCACGTACAATTACCGGCATTTCCACCGTACGGGCAAGGAACAGAACCACAGTATGGTGTTGCTTGCCAACGCAAATGAATCGAAATTCTACAATCCGGAGACAGAATTTGTGGATTCATTGGAATACACCCCCGAGGGTAAGGAGGTGTACAACCGGATGAAAATGGCGGCATTCACGTCCGGCAACTTGCGTAGCGTGCCTGGACGCAGAATACCGATGTACATACTGAAATCGAAGGAGGACAGCACCACGCAGGTGTATGACGGACAGATACTGATGATGTTCAGATACACGGAGCCATACGAGCCGCAGGATTGGACCATAGCCGACTCCACGCGCACCATATTGGGCTACGACTGTATAATGGCGACATGCGATTACCGCGGACGGCACTGGACGGCATGGTTCACTCCCGACATTCCTATTCAGGACGGACCCTGGAAATTATCGGGATTGCCCGGCCTTATCCTCGAAGCCTGTGAGGAATCGGGACAACATCAATTCACTGCCACAGAGATTCATGCGTCGGACCGTATAATAGGACCGGTGCTCGGAGAGGAGAATTATGAGAAATCGGACCGCATGTCAATGCTGAAAGCGTTGCGACGGTTTGAGGATAATCCGGAAGCGGGATTAGGCATGGCTCTGGGTATCAGCCTGAAGGTGAAAGGTGGAATAGAGACTGACAAATCGCTCGATTTCCTTGAGACGGATTACCGGTGAGAGGTGCGCTGATGGGTAAATAGCTGCGCTAACGCGATTCAATGGCATCGATAAGGTCGAGTATGGAGCAGAACGCGGTATCGGGGTCGAGATAACGGACGGAGGTGTCGCGTTTGAGCCATGTGAGCTGTTTTTTGGCGTAGACACGCGTATTTTTCTTGATGCGCTCAATTGCCGTATGGCGGTCCATCGTACCGTCGAAATACTGAAACATCTCCTTATAGCCCACAGTGTTGAGCGAATTGAGGTGACGCAGATGGTAAACCGAACGCGCCTCATCCTCCAATCCGTCTGCCACCATGGCATCGACGCGGCTGTTGATGCGGTCGAACAATTGCTCGCGCGGATAGTCGAGGGCTACTTTCAATACGTCGAACGGACGCTCCTTGACGGCGCCTGTGCGGAGCGTGGAGTATGGCGCGCCCGCCTGAAGGCATATCTCCAAGGCGTGTACCATGCGTTTGTGATTGTTCTTGTCAACGATGTCGTAATAACGAGGGTCGAGGGTCTGCAACTCCTTGCGTAGCCATTCTATGCCGCGTTCACCGAAATCCCGTGACACGCGCTCACGAATCTCAGGCGATATGGTGGGGAGCTCATCGATACCCCGTGTCACAGCATCGACATACATCATGGAGCCACCGCACATCACGGCATAGTGATTGTGTTGCCATAGTTCAGGCAACAGAGCCATCACATCTGATTCGTACTGCGCGGCACTGTAGTACCCGTCGAGGGGGAGCATGTGTACAAAATGGTGGCGCACGGCAGCCAACTGCCCGGGAGTGGGCGCGGCGGTGCCTATGGGCAGTCCACGATAAATCTGGCGGGAATCCGCCGAGATGATGTCACACCCGAGATGCCGCGCCAGTTCTATGGCAAGGGAGGTCTTTCCGGAGCCTGTAGGCCCGGTGATTACAATCAATACAGGACGTGAATCCACCGGCATCAGCGGTTGGCTACCAAGCGGCATATCTCCACAATGACCTGTGAAGCCTTTTCCATGGAGGGGATGGGCACGAACTCGTAACGGCCGTGGAAGTTCAGTCCGCCGGCGAATATATTGGGGCAAGGCAGCCCCTTGAACGAAAGCTGGGCGCCGTCAGTACCACCGCGTATGGGCACCACCTTGGGGGTGACATCGGCAGCTTTCATGGCTTCGACAGCTATGTCGATGATATGCTTGACAGGCTCGATTTTCTCGCGCATGTTGTAGTACTGGTCGGCAATCTCGAGCGATGCCACTCCGGGGAACTCATTATTGATTTTGCGGGTTAGATGCTCGAATTCCTTCTTGCGACGCTCGAAACGGTCGCGGTCGTGGTCGCGGATTATGTATGTGAGGGTGGTCTTTTCGACGGTGCCTTCGATGGATACGAGGTGATAGAACCCTTCGTAGCCTTCGGTGTGCTCGGGTGTCTCCCAACGGGGAAGCATGATGGCAAACTGTGTGGCTATGCGCAGGGAATTGATCATCTTGTGCTTGGCGTAACCGGGGTGGACGTTGCGTCCGGTAAAGGTCACCTTTGCCACGGCGGCATTGAAGTTCTCATATTCAAGTTCGCCAATCTCACCGCCGTCCATGGTATAAGCCCAATCGGCGGCGAAGCGTTCGACATCGAACTTATGCGCGCCCTTGCCTATCTCCTCGTCGGGGTTGAAGGCTATGCGCACGTCGCCATGCTTTATCTCGGGATGTTTCATCAGGTAATCCACGGCAGTGATGATTTCGGCTATACCTGCCTTGTCGTCGGCGCCGAGCAGCGTATTGCCGTCGGTAACTATCAAGTCCTGCCCTACGTAGTGCTCCAATTCGGGGAATTCGGAGGGTGAGAGGACTATGCCTTTCTCCTGATTGAGCACGATGTCGCCACCTGCATATTTCTCAACTATGCGCGGGGATACGTGACGGCCGCTCATGTCGGGCGATGTATCGAGATGCGCTATGAAACCTACCGTGGGTATGTCGGTGCGGTCGCAGTTGGCAGGGAGTGTAGCCATGAGGTAACCGTTGTCGTCGAGCGATATGTCTTTAAGCCCGAGTTCGCGCAGCTCCTTTTCCAGATGTTGTGCAAAAATCATCTGTCCGGGTGTGGAGGGTGTGAGATTGGTCAATTCATCGCTTTGGGTATCGAACTTCACATATTGGAGAAAACGGTCTACGACAGTCATGGCGTGATAGTATTATTGTTAAGGTGAACGTTTTAAATTAGTTTTGTCTGGCAAAATTACAAAAAAACAGGATATCAGCCATTACGGAACAATGATAAATTTGAGCATTTGACTTAAATTTGCAGTTATGATAGAGTGCGCTTTTTTCACTTCGGTGGAATTTTATGTAATGGCTGCCATAGCGGCAGCAGCGGTATTGGGAGTGTGTGTGCGTCCGGCATCGAAAGGCGAGGCTCAGACACATCTGCTTGCCGGGGTATTATGCAGCATGAATCCACCGCAGGTAACACCGGCAATACATCTGCAATGTCACAGCGACGGCAGTGTGACGCTGACCCGCGGCGGACTGCATGGCATTACCGACGAAGGGGCTGTGAGCCTTGCCGTGACGGTGACAGGATTCGACGTGACGATAGAGGAGCGACTGGTGCCGGCACCGTCGGGTAATCCTGTGGATGCGGCTCTGTTCACGATTGATTTCTTAGGTCAGGAGCATTACCATGTGCGCTACAACAGTGAAGCCACGGGGTTGTTTGCGGCATTTACACTATCGAACCGCCCGGATATGAACATATCCCGGGAACTGAAGCATTAATGACACTTCGGATTACACGAAGTTCATGAGCAGCATGGTGCTGATGCCCATATATATCACCATGCCTATGATATCGTTAGTGATGGATATGAAGGGGCCGGTGGCAAGGGCGGGGTCAATCTTGAAACGCTCCAATGTCAGGGGTACGAAGGTGCCGAATACCGAGGCGAAAAGCACCACTGCCATAAGGGACAATGATACGGACAGAGTTGTAACGAGGTGCGCGCTGCCGAGTTTGAAGAAGTTGTAGGCAAAAACCAGCAGCGATATGATGCAGCCGTTGATAAGCCCTACGCCTAATTCCTTGAACAACTGGCGAGCGGCATTCTTAATGTCGAGCGAACCGTTGGCAAGACCTTGCACCACGATAGCCGATGATTGCGTACCCACGTTACCACCGGTGCCACCAATCAGCGGGATGAACAGCGCCAGTGTGGGATCGGCTTGAAAACCGCTCTCGAAATTTCCGAGGATGAGTGAGTTGCCTATGCCGCCGAGCATTCCTATCAACAGCCATGGAAGCCGTGCCTTGGTCTGCGTGAAAAGGGTGTCGTCGGTCTCCACGTCGCTCGAAAGACCTGATGCCAACTGATAGTCACGTTCGGTAGATTCACGCACCTGGTCCATCACGTCGTCGACGGTTATGCGTCCCACCAACCTGCCTATGGAATCCACAACCGGCATCGCCACAAGGTCGTATTTCTCGAAGTCAAGAGCCACATCGTCTATAGGCGTATCGGCTTTCACGGCTACGGGATCCTCCTCCATCACATGCTTGATTTTGGAAACGGAAGGGTCGGTGATAAGTTTCTTCAGTGGCAATATGCCGCGCAAACGGTAGTCATTGTCCACCACATATACGTAGTAAATCTCATCGATATCCTCTGCCTGCATCCTCATCTGCTTGATGCATTCGGGCATACTCCAGTTCTCGTTTACCACAATCATCTCGGTGCCCATGAGACCACCGGCGGTATCTTCGTCGTATTTCAGAAGGTCGATGATGTCGCCAGCCTGTTCCACATCGTCGATGTGCGACAGGATTTCATCACGGTCCTCCTCATCGAGTTCCTGGATTATATCCACAGCATCGTCGGTGTCGAGGTGGTCGATAAACTGCTTGGCAATCTCCTCGGCAGGCATGGTGGAGAGGAGCTTGCGACGGTCGTCCTCGTCCAGCTCCATGAGCACGTCGGCGGCTACATCGCCGTCGAGCAGCTTGTACAGAAATTCCGCTTCGTCAAGGTCGAGTTCCTGATAAAGCTCGGCAATGTCCGCCGGGTGAAGGTCGGCAAGCTCCTTGCGTGCGGCTTCCTCGTTGCGCGCCTCTATTATGGAGCGTATATGATGCAGGTATTCAGATGTATATTCTTTCATTTCGGCTGACGATAAGCGGTAATCAGATTGGTTAGTTCCACAAACTGCTGCACGGACAACTGCTCGGGACGCAGTGCCATAAGAGGACTATCGGGTACGGGGCATCCGGGGGACATAAGCGGTTTTACGGAGTTGCGCAATGTCTTGCGGCGCTGCCCGAACGATGTCTTTACCACCGTTTTGAACAGCCGCTCGTCACAGCCCAAATCGGTCACGGCGTTACGGGTCATCTTTATAACCCCGCTTTTCACCTTGGGCGGAGGATTGAACACATTCTCATTGACCGTAAACAGATACTCCACATCATACCATGCCTGAAGCAGGACGCTCAATATACCTCGAGCCTTGGTGCCGGGAGGGGCTGCAAGCCGTTCGGCGACCTCACGCTGCAACATTCCCGAGCAGCACACCACCTGCTCCTTGTACTCAAGCACATGGAAGAATATCTGCGACGAGATGTTGTACGGGTAATTACCGATAACACAGAATTTCCTGCCATCGGTGTATATCCCCGACAGATCGGTACGCAGAAAGTCGCAGTCGAGAATCCGACCCGTCTCAGCAAGTTCCGGGAAGTGTTCTTGCAGATACTCCACACTCTCGCCGTCGATTTCGGCTACTGTCACATCGTGACCCTGCTGCACCAGAAACTGCGTGAGCACACCCATACCGGGACCCACCTCCATCACAGGCACATCCTTATAGTCCGACAATGTATCGGCTATACGCCGCGCTATCGACAAATCGGTCAGAAAATGCTGTCCTAAGGCTTTTTTCGGTTTAACTTTCTGCATGAGACTTATAGTTGATGTATATTGGCATTTCGCCCATAGGCAACCACAAATTTAAGATTTTATATTCATACCGTCATCCTCAACGCACCATTTTCGCAAATAATTCGTAATTTTGCCATACTCACCAATCATAATTGCATAATGATAAGTCACCTGACTAAATGCCGTCTGCTATTGACAACAGCATTAATCTTATCGGCACTTACCACCCTGTCGGCTGCTAAAACAGCAACCATCAAAAAGGTGTGGATTGAACACAATGCCACCATCAACAATAAAAAAGCCATGAAAGTACACTGCCATTTTACAGTGCAGGGCATGAAAGGTCTGGACGGACACATGGGAGTGTGGATAAAAAATTCGTCAGGCAAATGGCACAATGTCGACGGCAACGCTTCATCCAATACCGGCAACAAATATTTCAGATGGAAATACACACCGTCGTACGATAACACCGATTACTCCGACTTCTGGTATGCGCCATACATTGACCAGCTGAATCTAAGCCCGGGCAAAAATGACTATTCGGTGGTAGTGTGCATATACGACAACAACGGCGGCATACTTGCGCAATCCGACCCGGTGAGCTTCACCGGAACCGGTTCCTCCAACCAACCGGCGGCTCCGGCAAGGAATATATCCGGCAACAATTCCGGCAATTCACGTAATTCCAATCAGCCGACAACAAAGACTTGGCGCGAGGATCTCGGTTACGGCGGATTCGTCATAGTCAACCAATATCCTAACGGTTACATACTCCGCACCCGCTACAGGACTTGCCCCAACTGCCGTGGCACAAAATTATGTGGCAGCTGCAACGGAACCCGCATTTGCGCCATCTGCCGCGGGCAAGGGGGTATCGTGTCCGCAGGATACGGCACATTCATTCCATGCGCCATGTGCAACCGTACAGGTCAATGCCATCTTTGCGGCGGAAGCGGGTCGTGCATGTGCAACAAGGGCGAATATCCGGGCTATGTAATCGGATCCACATCCACCATAGCTCCTGACGGAACCGCTACACGCAGCACTGCCGATTACGGCAATCATTCATCATCTTCATCCTCATCTTCCTCGTCAAACAAATCCAAGAGCACATGTCCCGATTGTGGCGGTACACGACTGTGGAAACACGGGAAACAACCTGAGTACGCCAGACCGACATCCCAGTTGACCGGAGTATATCACTCCGCAGGCTCCAAATGCCAATACTGCGGACACTACGATGAGCACTGGCATTCCAAGTGCGCCACCTGCAAACACTATCCGGGTACTACAAACCCTTATAGATAAATCATACGTAAAAATTTTACCTAAACTCACTGTATATGAAACGCATTATACTGACACACTTACTCGTAATCACAGCCATAGCCGCATGGGCATGGGGACAGAAAGGCCACGACGTCACGGCTTATATTGCCGAAAAGCACCTTACCCCTGTGGCTAAAGCAGCCGTAGATTCACTACTTCAAGGCAAATCCATGGTGTACTGGGCAAACTGGCTCGACAACGCCAGCCACACACGCGAATACAGCTATACCAAGACATGGCATTACAAGAATATCGACGAAGGCGAACGTTACGAGGAGGCTCAAGCCAATCCTGCCGGGGACGCCGTAACGGCAATAAAAGCCCAAATCGAAACACTGAGCAATCCATCCACCAAACCGGAGGACGCCACCTTAGCCATGAAGATTCTGGTACACGTGGTAGGCGACATGCACCAGCCCATGCACATGGGACATGCCACCGACCTTGGCGGTAACCGCACAAAGATACGTTTCTTCAACCGCGACACCAACCTGCACTCCGTGTGGGACAGTTCCATTGCCGAATCGGGACACAAATGGAGCTACAGTGAGTGGCAGGAGCAAATAGACCGTCTGCCCAAGTCGGCTGAAGCCGCAGTAATCACAGGCTCCATCGACGACTGGGCAAAGCAGACCATGAAAGCCGCATCGGTGGTGTACGAACGCACACATCCCGGAAGCAACCTATCGTACAACGAAGTAGCCTACTGGACACCCCTCATCGAAACCCAGTTGCTCAATGGCGGCTTGCGTCTCGCACACATACTCAACGGTTTGTTCGACTCCGAATACGCTGCTACACATACCGCCCCTTACACACCGGCTAAATAACGTGAGTCCGATATAAGGATTCACGTTAAAATAAATCAGAATCCCCGCACGGCAGTCATCTGAACTGAACTGTGCGGGGATTCTCCCTTTCTAACTAATGATGTTTCTTTTCCGGTGGCGGATTCGGATTTTGAATCACGCAACCATATCGCTATCTATGACTCTTTTGGCGCCTATATAGTGACGGCTGTAATATCCTCCGTCGGGAAATTTCTGATAACTGATGCCCTTCGATGATGATGCGTGTATGAACGTAAGGCTATTATCATCAGGATTTACCGATACCACAATGGCGACATGCCCCACCCTGCCCTTACCGCTGCGCGGACTGCTGAAAAACATGAGGTCGCCGGCACGTAAATCGCTGCGCGATACCGTTTCACCCTGTGTGTACTGCATACGGGAAGTGCGCGGGAGCTCTATGCCCTGGTTCTTGAATACATAGCTCGTGAAACCGGAACAGTCAAATGATTTCGGCCCTGTAGCCCCCCACACATATTTACGTCCGAGAAATTTTGAAGCAAAGTCAGTGATACGCTCTATCAGATTATCTGTCTTAGCTTCATCAGCTACAGCGTTAAGCAATTCCGAGGGATTGACAGTCTCGATATTTTCAGTTCCACGGACTGTGAGCTGAGGAGTATATGTAAGGTTAGATGCGGTAAATATGGTTATAATAATTGCGGCTAACGCCAATATCTTTTTCTTCATATATAGAATTTGTATCTGTGTATGTAATCTAAGGTATTTAAGGTTAATCGGTAGCTGCGATATTTATGCGCTCACGCGTCTAATCATATCGGCAGCAATACAAAGTTACATAATCCACACCCGTTATGCAATAGGTAGCGATAGGCTAATCAGCGAGTTAGGTTAATTATAAATAACTATAACCAAGATTTAATCCGCATTTTTAACTACCCGCACGCACATCAGCACATAAATAAAAGTAAACCAAACGCATACCTCCGAAAAGCCAAAGTGCGCCAAATACAAAATTTGACGCACTTTAACTATCAGTTTAGCTTTTATTATACCACCGTCAGTTCCGCTCAAACAAGCGTATAACCTCCCCAATCCAAAGCACGGGCGACGTGACGAGAATTATCGTGACCCAGTCGCGCACACTAAGCGGTGTGACATTGAAAAATTCACCTCCGACAGTCACTATCACTATCTGACCGACAAACACCACCGCCAATATGAACAGGAACTCTCCGCAGTGATTGAGATGCAAAGCCGAACGGTGGGTGGCGAATGCGCGCGCATTGAACAGATTCCACATCTGCAACATCACGAACAATGTGAAGAACAGACTCAATTCATATTCCGACAGCCCCTTGTAAGCGCACCATACCGGATGTAATAATTGCGGCAAGGCATCAATCTTTGCATGCTCCATAATGTAGAGCACCGTTATCATCACAGCAAAGAACAATCCTCCTACCCATAGGATGGATCGTGCCATAGCCTGACTGATGATAAAAGCATGGCGGTCGCGGGGGGTGTCGCGCATAACGCTCCGCGACGGTGGAAGCGAAGCGAGCGCCATGGCAGCAAAGGTGTCCATGACAAGATTGACCCACAGCATCTGTGTGACCGTAAGCGGTGCCTGGGTTCCCATGAACGATCCCACAAGCACAGTCAGGCAAGCGGCAAGATTGACGGTGAGCTGAAAGAGAATAAACCGCTGTATGTTGCGGTAAAGCGAGCGACCCCACATCACAGCGTTAGTAATACCGGAAAATGAATTGTTGAGAATGGTTATATCACTTGCCTCCTTTGCAACCGACGTACCATCGCCCATAGACAATCCCACATGCGCTGCCTTCAACGCCGGAGCGTCGTTGGTGCCATCGCCGGTCACAGCCACCACCTCGCCGCGACGCTGCAAAGCCTCCACAAGTCGTTTCTTATCCATAGGCCGTGCGCGCGCCACAATTTTCCAGTCTCCTGCCTGCCGTTGCAATTCCTCATCGCTCATGGATGCAATATCGGGTCCGGTGGTTATATTACGTTCATTATCGCCAGGTGTCCATAAGCCTATGCGACGGCCTATCTCGGTAGCTGTTGCGGGGGTATCACCGGTGACTATCTTAATTTTTATTCCGGCATCCAGACACTCTTTTATAGCCTGCGGCACATCGGCTCGAACCGGATCGGATATAGCCACAACGCCATCGAAACACAATCCCGCCGTGTCAAGCTCCCCATCCTTTATGCCACTGTCGCCGTCGCACAACTGCCGCGAAGCAAATCCGAGAGTGCGCATAGCCTGATTCTGATACGTGCGCAATATCTTATCCAAATCCCCCGCACTGAATCTATCACCATCGTGACCGCACATAGCGTACACTATCTCCGGTGCTCCCTTCACTATCAGCAAACGACGTCCATCGTTACGGCGTATCACCGTAGCCATGTACTTACGCTCGGTAGAAAACGGAATCTCCGCATCACGTACCCAGCATGAACGCAACTCCCGGTAATCGCCACCATGAGCCTTAATCCACAAAAGCAATGCCCCTTCGGTGGGGTTTCCCACTACCTTAGGATGGGTCGCGTCCGACATATCGAGTTCGGCTGTAGAATTCAAAGCCATTGCAGTCATCACATCGTCCCATCCCCGGGCATTGACGTCAGGCGCCCCGTTCAATCCGAAGAACATTGCTTCCGCCACCTCCATGCGGTTTGCCGTCAGCGTTCCTGTCTTATCGGTGCATATTGTGGTTACAGCCCCCATCGTTTCACACGCATGCATCTTACGCACCAGATTGTCAGTGTGGAGCATTCGGCGCATACTGTAAGCCAGACTGAGTGTCACCGCCATGGGAAGCCCTTCAGGCACAGCCACCACAACAAGAGTCACGGCAAGCATGACCGATTGCAGGAAATAAGCGCTGAAATCCATCCAATCCCATGTACCGCCAGCATCAAGCACATACATCAGTATGCGGCCCACTATCACCAATGCACCTATTATGTAGCTCGATACTGAAACAAAATGCCCCAGACGGTCGAGCTGCTCATTAAGCGGAGTCTTGACACTATTGTCAATCTGCGCCGCCGTAAACACCTTACCGTTTTCGGTGGCATCGCCTACTGCCGTAACCTGAGCCAAACCATGTCCCTCCATGACCTTGGTCCCGCGAAGTATCATGTCAGACGGGAATGTGGCATCGGAATCGAAATGCTCCTTATCCACCGACTTGTGACAGATAGGCTCCCCGGTGAGCGACGATTCATCCACGCTAAGGTTCACCGTATCCAATAGTTGAGCATCGGCAGCCACCTCCTCACCGGTATTCACAGCCATGATATCCCCCACCACGACATCGCGGCGCGGTATCATGGTGGTATTGTAATCACGCACCACCTGCACCGGCTCCTCATCATTGATTTTATTGAGCACCGCAAACTCCTTCTCAGCCTTATATTCAAATATAAACCCGAGACCGGTAGCCAACAGTATGGCGGCAAATATACCCACCGGCTCCATGAACACACGCGCCGTATGATGCAAACAGTAGTATTCATAGCACGATATGCCTATAGACAAGGCACCGGCAATGAGCAGTATTATTATCAACGGGTCATTGAATTTCCGTAAGAATAACTTGAATACGGATTCACGTTCGGGGGGAGTAAGCACATTTACCCCATGCTTTCGCCGACTCTCTTCCACCTCTTCAGCAGTCAAGCCTCTATATTTAGCGCGTCGATTCATATCTTGTCAATATTAACAGCCAACAAAGGTACAACAATATTAATCTATAACACTCCGACCTGTTTGTCATATCATTAATTTTTCATTAAAATTCACTATCTTTGGAATAAAATTATAGGACACATGCTCATTACCGCCAATAACATAATGCTTATCACCGCACTGTTGCTCGCATTCAGCGTGTGGGCGGGTAAGGCAGGCGGCAGGTTCGGCATACCTGCGTTGCTGTTTTTCATAGGCGTCGGCATGGTTGCCGGAGTCGATGGTTTCGGATTGCACTTCGACAGTGCCGAAGCCGCCCAATTCATTGGCATGATATCACTGAGTGTGATCCTCTTTTCAGGAGGACTGGACACCAATATAAATCAGATAAAGCCTATCTGGCGACAAGGATTGTCGCTTGCCACCGTAGGCGTACTGCTCACCACCGCCATAACCGGTACATTCATACATTTCCTGTTCGGATGGTTAGCCCCTGAATATACCTTCGGATGGGCCGAATCCATGTTGCTTGCAGCCATAATGTCATCGACCGATTCCGCATCGGTATTCTCTATTCTCAACTCCTCGCGCATGGGGCTGAAACAAAACCTGAAACCCACCTTGGAACTTGAAAGCGGCAGTAACGACCCAATGGCATACCTGCTGGTGATACTGCTCATCGATTTCATAAGTCAAGGAGCGGAGATCACATCAGGAGAGGTATGGCACGGAGCATGGCTGCTTGTACGCCAGCTTGCCGTGGGAGCGCTCTGCGGTGTAGCATTGGGATATGTCTCCGTATGGATTATCAACCGCCTGCGCGTAGGCAATGACTTTCTGTATCCGGTGATGATGATAGCATGTATGTGCTTCACATTCTCGGTAACTGAACTGGTAGGAGGCAACAACTATCTTGCCGTATATCTGAGCGGACTGGTAGTAGGCAACAAGCGTCTCGCACTCAAAGGAACAATCACGACATTCTTCGGCGGATTCACATGGCTTATGCAGATTATGATGTTCCTCTCGCTCGGGCTATTGGTCAATCCCCATGAACTTGTAACACCACAGGTAATCATTCCCGGGTTACTACTCGCCTTATTCATGATACTTGCGGCACGTCCCATAGCCACATTCATATCACTGCTACCGTTCCGCAACTTCACATTCAAGGGGCGGCTGTACATTTCATGGGTGGGTCTGCGTGGTGCCGTACCCATAATTTTCGCCACCTACGCACTGATGTGTCCCGAAGTAGCCCACTCAAGGCTCATGTTCAACATGGTATTTTTCATAACCCTGCTGTCGCTACTCATACAGGGCACCACGGTGACACACATGGCACGGTGGCTCGGATTGTGCGAGACGGTGCGCGAACGAGACTTCCGCTTCGACCTTCCGGATGAGATTACCGCCGCCATGACCGAGATGGATGTCACACCCGCCATGCTTGCCGACGGTGACCTGCTGCATCAGGTGACCATGCCGCCCGACACCTTGGTGGTGATGATAAAACGCCGCGACAAATATCTGGTACCCACCGGTGGCACACGCCTATACCTCACCGACCGCCTTCTGCTCATATCACAGAACGAAAAGCACCTCACCACATTCTCCGGCGGAGAAAAAAACTCCGGCAAATAATAGACTATAGTTCGCGGGCGAGGAGGTCGGCGGCGTCGGCTACACAGCCGTTGCATTCACGGAGCACACATTTGGTGTCGATACCTTTGAGGTCACGGCATACGGTAGCACCGTTCTTGGCTTTAAAGCCATCCATGACACGCTTCATGGCTGCACGCGCCACCACACGGTCGCGCTTTGCCAGACCTAATATAACCCCGGCTCCCACCAGCGCCCCGCATGTACCGTCCATGTTACCCATGCCGGTACCGAATGATGCGGTGATGGTTTTCAATGTTTCCTCATCCACTCCCACAATATCGTGGTAGGCACAAGCCACAGCCTGCGCACAGTTATATGCACCGCTACGTTTATTTTCCGCAGCTACCTCACTTCTTGTTTCCATTGTATTATTTTACTTCCATTCCATTTAGATAAACCCGTTCTATAAGTGGCGTAGAATACGCATAAGGCAGAAATTCAAACGACGAAACGGGTTTGGTAATAAAGAAATTAGCCACTTTGCCACATGCAATGGAGCCATAATCATGCCCCAATTGCATGGCAGCGGCTCCGTTGAGAGTCACAGCATTGAACGCTTCCTCGGGCGTCATCTTCATTTTGATACATCCGAGCGACATGACCATGCGCATGTTGCCCGACGGTGACGAACCGGGATTATAATCCGAAGCGAGCGCCACTATGGCATTATCTTTCATGAGCATACGTGCCGGACCATAGGGCATACCGAGGAAAAAGGACGCTCCGGGGAGTAATGTCGCCACCGTACCGGAACCACCGAGCAAAGCCGATTCCACGTCGGTGATACGCTCCAGATGGTCCACCGAAACAGCTCCGGCTGCCACACCCGCCTGTACACCGCCTGACACCGCCAGTTCATTGGCATGAATCTTAGGCAGCATGCCGTAACGCGCGGCTTCTTCCATGATACGCGTAGTCTCCACCGGAGTGAAAAATCCCTCGTCGCAGAACACATCCACAAACTCGGCAAGCCCTTCGGCTGCCACGGCGGGAAGCATCTCGCGACACAACATATCCACATATTCAGTCTGCCGTCCGGCGTAGGCGCGCCCTACGGCATGGGCTCCCAGGAAAGTGGCTTTCACACGCATAGGTACAGACTCGGCTATGCGCGCTATCACACGCAACATCTTCAACTCCGATTCAGTGGTGAGTCCGTAACCGCTCTTTATCTCAAGACATCCGGTACCCATAGCCATAACCTCGCGTGCGCGCTCAAGCGACTGGCGGAACAATTCATCTTCCGAAGTGCGCTGAAGCAAATCGGCGGAATTCAATATGCCGCCACCCCTGCGGGCAATCTCCTCGTAACTCAGTCCGTGAATCTTGTCAACAAACTCCAGCTCGCGGCTGCCGGCATATACTGTGTGGGTGTGCGAGTCGCAGAACGACGGTAACACACATCCGCCTTTGGCATCGACTATCTCCTCCGAGCCATCGGTAGATGGGAAATCAGCCATCGCACCCCACTCCTTCACCACCCAGCCCTCAATTCTTAGCCAGGCATCTTTAATGGATTCAAGCCTATTCATATCGTGTCCACGCAGATAGGCAACACGATTGCTATCAACCGGCATGAATCCTATATTGGATATAATCATATCGAGGTATCTCTAAAACTTACGGATTAGTACGCAAGAATTTAACCGACGCTTCAATGAGCGGTGACATCACAGTGTCATTGACCACAAACGGCACCACCTCACGATAAGCCTCATGCCAAGCTTCCAGCTCGGGTGACGTACGCAAAGGCCTACGCAAATCCAATGCCTGCATGGCATTGAACAACTCTATGGCGAGTACACGCTCGGTATTGTCGACCACACGACAAAGTTTAGTAGCCGAATTACCACCCATAGACACGTGGTCCTCCTGTCCTTGCGAGGAAGGTATGGTGTCGCAGCTTGTAGGCCAACACAAGCCTTTCGATTGGTTGACTATCGACGCAGCCGCATATTGAGGAATCATAAATCCGCTGTTCAATCCGGGATTTGCCACGAGGAACGACGGCAGCCCGCGGGAGCCTGATATAAGTCTGTATATGCGACGTTCCGAAATACTTGCGAGTTCCGACACTGCCACAGCAAGGAAATCCATGGGCAAGGCTATAGGTTCGCCATGGAAATTGCCGGCTGACACGATGATATCCTCTTCGGGAAATATCGTGGGATTGTCAGTCGGGCTGTTTATCTCTGTCTCTATCACAGAAGCCACATAGGCAAGGGTATCTTTGGCGGCACCATGGACCTGCGGCATACAGCGGAACGAATACGGGTCCTGCACATGCTTCTTGGGCTGATGTATTAGCTCGCTGCCTTCAAGATGACGGCGCACGGCACGGGCGGTAGCCAGTTGACCCGGATGCGGACGCACGGCATTGACCTCGTCGCCGAACGGTTCGATACGACCATCAAACACGTCGAGCGACAAAGCACCTATCTTATCGGCAAGCTCGCTAAGCCGACGGGCTTTAAGCACGGCATGAACTGCATGAGCCGACATGAACTGTGTGCCATTGAGCAAAGCAAGCCCCTCTTTAGAGACCAAACGCACCGGTTGCCATCCCATCTCGGCAAGCACTTCCGAAGCGGCACACCTACGACCTTTATAATATACATCTCCAAGTCCGAGCAAGGGCAGGCACATATTTGCCAACGGAGCCAAATCGCCGGATGCTCCAAGCGAGCCCTGGCTATACACCACCGGCAGGATATCATTATTGAACAAATCTATCAACCGCTGTACGGTGGACAATTGCACTCCGGAATTACCAAACGACAGAGACATGATCTTGGTGAGCAACATCAGGCGGACAATCTCGTGGTCCACAGGTTCACCGCAGCCGCACGCGTGTGATTTCACAAGATTCTCCTGCAGTTTCGACAAATCCTCCTTGCCGATGGATATATTGCACAAAGAGCCGAAACCGGTGGTGATTCCATAAATAGGCTGATGGCATGTCTCGATTTTCTCATCCAGATACCGGCGGCAACGCACTATGCGCTCCACCGACTCCTCGCTCAGAGCGAGTGTCATTTTCTTTTCCAGTATTTCCCCCACACGTTCTATAGTGAGACGCGCGGGGCTGATATGATGTACCATAAAAATAGTGTATGTGTTTGGTTATTTAAGGTTATTGATAGCGCTGTCCACTACAGAATCGGAAGCTATGTTAGGTAGAGTGACCTGAAGTAGCGGTGTACGTTCCATTTCACGTTTTATAGCCGATATGGCACCGGGGTTACGCGCCCAACTGCGTCGGGCTATGCCGTTGTTGACATCCCAAAGCAGCATCTCGTCGATGTGACGTGCCGAATCGTCCGAACCGTCAATCACCATCCCGAAACCGCCATTGATGACCTCGCCCCAGCCTACACCGCCACCATTGTGTATCGACACCCATGTGGCTCCACGGAATCCGTCGCCTATCACATTGTGCACCGCCATATCGGCAGTAAATTGCGAACCGTCGTATATATTGGATGTCTCACGATAAGGTGAATCGGTTCCTGATACATCGTGATGGTCACGCCCAAGGACTATAGGTGCCGAAATCTCACCGCGGGCTATAGCGTCGTTGAAAGCGCGGGCTATGCGCGTGCGTCCCTCGCAATCGGCGTACAGTATTCTTGCCTGGGAACCTACCACGAGATTGTTTGGTCCGGCTTCCTTAATCCAATGTATATTGTCGCTCAGCTGACCCTTGATTTCATCGGGAGCCGTGGCAAGAATCTCCTCGAGTACACGGGCGGCAATGGCATCGGTCTTGGCAAGGTCCTCGGGATTGCCCGATGTGCACACCCACCGGAACGGACCGAATCCATAATCGAAAAATCCGGGACCCATGATGTCCTGCACATACGATGGGTAACGGAATCGTCCGTCGGCTCCCATTATGTCGGCTCCGGCACGCGACGATTCAAGAAGGAAAGCATTGCCATAGTCGAAGAAATACATTCCTTTGGATGTCAACTTATTGATGGCCGCTACCTGACGACGCAGCGACTCCCGCACACGGGACTTGAACTCTTCAGGGGCTTCAGCCATCATGACCTTGGCTTCCTCGAAACTCAATCCCGCAGGATAATATCCGCCAGCCCAAGGATTGTGCAGCGATGTCTGGTCGGAACCCAAGTCCACCGACACGTCATTGTCGGCAAGGTATTCCCACAAATCCACCACATTGCCCTGATACGCCAAAGACACAGCTTCGCGACGGGCACGGGCTTCATTGACACGCGCCAACAATTCAGGCAACGAGGTATATACCTCATCTACCCATCCCTGACCGTGGCGCGTAGCCACCGCTTTGGGATTAATTTCGGCTGTAACGCTCACTACTCCGGCGATATTGCCTGCCTTAGGCTGTGCTCCCGACATACCGCCGAGACCTGCCGTGACAAACAGCATACCGCCAAGCGATGTCTCACCATTCTTCAGGCGCTTGCGACCGGCATTGAGCACAGTTATGGTAGTACCGTGCACAATACCCTGCGGACCTATGTACATATACGAGCCGGCTGTCATCTGTCCGTACTGCGATACCCCCATGGCATTGAAACGCTCCCAATCGTCGGGTTTAGAATAATTAGGTACAACCATACCGTTTGTAACCACTACCCTCGGTGCATCGGGGTGCGACGGGAATAGTCCGAGAGGATGTCCGGAATACATAACCAACGTCTGATTGTCGGTCATCTCCGACAGATATTTCATGGCAAGAAGATACTGCGCCCAATTCTGGAACACGGCACCATTGCCGCCATACGTAATCAGCTCATGGGGATGCTGCGCCACACGCGGGTCGAGATTATTCTGAATCATCATCATGATCGCCGCAGCCTGACGCGAACGCGCCGGATACTCGTCAATAGGACGCGCATACATGGGATATGCCGGACGGAACCGATACATATATATGCGCCCGTAGTCCTGCAACTCGCGTGCGAACTCAGGAGCCAACTCGGCATGCAGATGTTCGGGGAAGTAACGCAACGCATTTCTAATGGCAAGTTTCTTCTCCTCGACAGTGAGTATATCCTTGCGCTTAGGCGCATGATTCACATCCGTATCATAGACCGGATTCGGCGGCAACACATCGGGGATGCCCGCAGCCACTGTCCGGCGAAATTCTTCGGTAGTCATATTTATATGATGTTTTTTCTTTATTTAATCTTTGAATTCACTATCTCGAGCACACGAAGTTCGGCTTCAATGGCACGGGCAGATATCTCCGCAGCCCAAGATACCAACCGTTGCGCAGTGTCACGATCCTTAAGACCTGCCGCATTTATCTTCACATTAAGTTCGGCTCCGAGCACTGCCGACCGGGCAGCCAGAGCACCTACACCGGCGTCGCTCACCGATGCCGGATTGCCGTTCTCTGCCATGGCTTTCAACAATGGGAACACATCGGCAGCCGCTTCCATAGTACGTAAAGGCACCTGAGTGGCATATAGCGTAGCCGTCTCCAATGCTTCGGCACGGGCAGCCAGTTCCTCCGGTGTGGATTTAGGCATCTGCAAAGCTGACATGATACGATTGAACGCAGCCGTATCCTCATCGACAAGATTGAGCAGATGCGTAAGCAGCATCTGACCTCCATCGGCATAATTGGAAAATTCCTCCCATCGCTCGTCCCATCCCGCCTTATGAGCCGACAAATTGGCAACCATAGTTCCGAGAGCAGCCGCGAGCGCACCCATATAGGCTGATATCGAACCGCCGCCGGGTGCCGGCGATTCCGACGCCGTTTCGTAAGCGAATCCCGCGCACGTCATATCAGTGAGCTGATTTTTCTTTTCCGGTTCTATCATATACTCCACCACTTTGTCACGAGGATTGAATGGAGCGAGCTCATCAAGTCCCATCGACTTCACTGCCATACGCAATATCTCCTCCTCGGCTATACCCGACGACCGCTGCTGCTTGTGCAGGAAATACCTGCCGGCATCAATGAGTGTGCGCTTAGGCACCAGCCCCACAATCTCAGTACCGGTGACACGTATTCCACGTGCGGCTGCCGCACGGCACACCTCATCAAATGCCACATGCAACGGTGTGACATTGATATCCGTGATATTCATCGAGACCTGCGCTATACCGTACTCATCAATGAACCACCCGATGGCTTTGGTGCCCTTGAGTGTTCCTGGGAGCATTATCACATTGCCATCGGCATCCTTCATCGGTTTACCGTTGGGCTTGCCGCCCTCGCGCTTGGGTCTGCCCTTCTCACGCACATCAAACGCTATGGCATTGGCACGGCGGGTAGATGTAGTATTGAGATTGAAATTAACCGCTATGAGGAAATCGCGCGCACCCACAGCCGTGGCTCCGGTACGGGCGACCTTGTCGTCAAACGGGCGGTCGCCGAAATCAGCGCCATCCGCTCCACGCCCCAACCGTTCGGACAATCCTTCATATTCACCCTTGCGGCATACGGCAAGATTCTTTCGCTCCGGGGTAAATGCAGCCGCTTCATAACTATATACAGGGATTTCAAGTTCGTCAGCTATGCGCTTGCCGAGTTCGCGCGCAAGCTCCGCACACTCCTCGAGCGTGACGCCGGCAACCGGAATGAGGGGTAACACATCGGTGGCTCCCATACGCGGATGCGCACCGTGATGACGGCTCATGTCAATAAGTTCGGAAGCCCGTTTCACTCCTTGAAAAGCAGCTTCGACCACAGCTTCCGGCGAACCGACAAACGTGACTACCGTGCGGTTTGTAGCCTCGCCCGGATCCACATCAAGCAGTTTCACACCCTCCACCGACTCTATGGCATCGGTTATGGCTTTAATCACTGTCTTATCGCGTCCCTCACTGAAATTGGGCACACACTCTATGATACGTGTATTCATGGTTTGCATTATTATAATCTTTCGCAAACTTACCACAAAAAACGCAAACGAGCAAAGCCGTACACCCCTAAAAAGAGACCCCTTGCGTCTGCTTTTCACAAAGCCGGACACAAGGGGATTTTTATACAGAAAAGAATTTACCAAATCATTTCCGAAATCTCATGGACAAGCTTCAGCATATTCCATTGTTCGGTTTCGGAAGCGCAATCCGCCATATCACAGGCAGTACCCAAGCACAGGCGGTCAATAGGCACATAACGGGTGGCATGCCGTATGTAATCGGCTATAATCTCTTTTGAATCCTGACTGGCACATCGGGGAGAGACAATGCCCAACACAACCATTGCCCTATCGGGCACATGCTCCAATATAGCCAACTCGTCCGGATTACTCACATCAAAATCTATGTAATAGGCATCGACACGCTCCACTGCAAATGCAGCCCCGCAGGCTCCATGCCCGACATTTACCGACACGATAAAATCAGCGGGCAAGTCATTGAGTGCCACTTCATTCAAGCGCATACACTCGTTGGGGCTTTCATCTGCACAAAATGTCCATCCGTCAACTAACACATTACGGCATCCTATTTCATACAGAGCAATCAGAGTACGATGATATGCCGCAGATATATCCCGCAACAAATCATCATGCACGGGATACAAGGTGTCGGCAGAACCGCCACGAACCAATTCGACATACAAACGCGATGGCGCAGGAATGGTGACGCGTGCCGTCATACCTAATGGGGCTACAGCTTGCAAATAGTTGAAATACCGCAGATACGGATGCTTGTCATTGAAGCTAATTTTACCGGACAGCGATAGTTCGGGGCTAACACCGTTGAATCCTGAAAAGAAATCCATATAGCCACAGTCATTGCGCAATCCGCCGTCGGTTGCCACATCAAATCCCATATCGTACAAGATGCCTACATGCCTATAGATTTCCGTATTCTCAACCGACTCAAGCATGTCGGAATTTATCGACCGGGAATCAAACTGTGCGCGTGCTGAAATCAGACTTCCCGGCTTGACAAACTTCCCGGAAACCTCAGCACGAAAAGGGGGTACTATACGTTGTTGCAGATATTTCATAGCTCAATACACTTAAATAATTTACTAAAATTATGATTTCTCAGTGCAGAGCTTATAGGACGTGGACACGCACACCCCAAGGAGTGACTTCTGTAAAAGTCACGACCATGGCGACACCTGAAGCGTATCGGGTGTCATGCAGCAGGAGCCGTACGTGTTTCGTTATAAATTCTTCCACTTCAAAATCCAATCCTCGAGATTATTGACAGTTATTTCAAAAACATGGCAGGTCTCCTGACTTGTTTCCGGCTTCGGCTGCCTTCCCGGTCCTCTCTCGGACCAGTGACATCGCATTCACGCGATATAGCCTCACCGTTAATGAAACTTACAGTAGCGGGACTGTTCCGGACTCTCACCGGATTCCCTTTTAATCGATGACCAACAAAAGCCATCGAACCATATTCATCGCAAATCTACAAATAAATCTCCAACCGGCAAAATCCACATCATGCCTATCGCTGTTCACAAACGCCATACAGTAGTAATGCGACTGTGCAAGATGAGATTACACAATGAAACGAACAATGGCGATGTGCCTTCTATCATAGCACATCGCCATTGCTGTTGATTTATTTATTGCAACCAATTATCGGCGTGAACGCCACAATGCGGTCATATCCTCAAGGGTCTTTCCTTTGGTTTCAGGCACGAGACGGTAGACGAACCATGCGGCAACTATACATATAATGCCATAGAGAGCGTAGGCAAACATGTGTCCGAAACTATCGCCCATCGAGCCGAGACTCATATTGTACATAGGCACGAATGTGCTCGACACTATGAAATTGAATATCCACTGGAACGCCACGGCTATAGCCACTGCCGCACTGCGGATAGTATTGGGGAATATCTCGGATATGAGCACCCAGCATATAGGTCCCCATGAGAACATGAACGATGCGGAATAAATCATGATGCTCACCACAGGCACAAAGGGGTGCACGGACATAACGTTTGACAACGCCACACCCAACGCACCTACAGCCATGCCTATGGAACCGCCTATGAGCAACGGTTTGCGCCCGAGTCGTTCGACAGTAAACACCGCCACAAGAGTGAATATGATGTTGACCACACCCATCATCACGGTCTGCGCCATAGGATTGCCCATGCCCATAGACTCGAATATGCGGGGCGCGTAATAAAGCACGGCATTTATACCCACTGCCTGTTGGAACACAGAGAGCATAACGCCTATGAATATCACCATAACACCGAAAGAGAATAGTTTCTCCGATTTCACACTCACGGTCGATTTGATATCGGCAAGAATCTTACCGGCAACAGCAGCTCCATTGATTCGCGTGAGCACATCCAATGCCTTGCCATCACGACCTTTCAAGGCGAGGTAACGTGGCGATTCCGGAACGAAACATACAAGTATGGCAAACAACGCGGCTACAAAAGCTTCGCTACCGAACATATAGCGCCATCCCGTCTGTATGGTCCATGGGTCGGAACCGGGATTCACGGCATAGACGGTTTCACCAATCTTCTCGATGATAGGATTGGTGTGTTCACCAAGAATCATGAAATTGACAAAATACACCACCAATTGACCGAAAATTATGGCAAACTGGTTCCATGATACCAATGTACCTCGCAGATTCGACGGTGCCACTTCGGCTATGTACATAGGACATATAGCTGATGCCAGTCCCACTCCTACACCACCTAAAACACGGTAGAAATTAAAAGCTATGAGAAGGGGCAAGGACGGTTCGCCATAGGCGAAAAAGAAAAATTCGGGATAATACGAACCGAGTGCCGAAAGCAAGAACAACATACCGGCTATGAAGAGCGTTGGCCGGCGACCGCAACGCGATGCCAGCAAACCGGATATGGCACTGCCAAGGATACATCCGAGCAATGCGCTTGACGATGTGACACCATGTATGATGTCGGTGTAAACAAAATCCTTGGCACCCAAGAAGAAGGCTTGAAGCCCCTTCTCGGCACCGGATATAACAGCTGTGTCGTAGCCGAACAGCAAACCGCCCAACACGGCAACAGCCACTATGGAGAACAAATACAGCTTGCTGCCGCCAGTCTCTTTTCCCATACTGATCAGATGTTTCAGGGATTAGCAATACATGTTGACGATAGCTTCGTAAAGCTCCTGCTTGCCACTGGTCTGAGCGGGTTCACCATGTGCCTTGGCATATTCCACCAAGTCCACAAGTGACATGGCACCATCTTCAAACGCCTTGCCTTCGCCGCCGTCGAACGATGCGTAACGGTCCTTAAGCATAGTTTTGTACGGTGACTTTTCAAGTATGGCTGCTGCCGATTCCAACGCACGTGCCATGGCGTCCATACCTGCGATATGGGCAATGAAAATATCTTCCAGATCTGTAGAGTTGCGACGTGTCTTGGCATCGAAATTGGTACCGCCGTTGCCGAATCCGCCGTTGCGGATAATCTGCATCATTGCCTGTGTCAGCTCGAAGTTATCAATCGGGAACTGGTCGGTGTCCCAGCCGTTCTGATAATCGCCACGGTTGGCATCGATTGAGCCGAGCATACCATTGTCCACAGCCACAGCAAGTTCATGTTCGAAAGTGTGACCGGCAAGTGTCGCATGGTTCACCTCGATGTTGACCTTGAAATCCTTGTCAAGACCATGGGCTTTGAGGAATCCTATGACGGTTTCAGTATCCACATCATACTGGTGCTTGGTAGGTTCCATCGGTTTGGGTTCGATGAGGAACGTACCGGTAAACCCCTTGGCACGGGCATAGTCGCGAGCCATGCGCAACATGGTAGCCAGATGCTCCTTCTCACGTTTCTGGTCGGTGTTGAGCAACGACATATAACCTTCACGACCACCCCAGAACACATAGTTGGTACCACCCAACTCTATAGTAGCGTCAATAGCATTCTTAATCTGTACGGCTGCGCGTGCCACTACATCGAAATCGGGATTTGTAGCCGCGCCGTTCATATAACGCTTGTGGCTGAACACATTGGCAGTACCCCACAGGTTCTTTATACCTGTCTCAGCCTGCTTTTGCTTTATGTAAGCCACCACTTCCTTGAGATTGGCTTCGTATTCCTCAATAGAGTCACCCTCGCTCACCAAATCCACATCATGGAAGCAGAAGTATTCGATACCCATTTTCTGCATGAACTCAAATCCGGCATCCACTTTGTCCTTGGCTGCCTGGACGGGATCGGTAGATACATTCCAAGGGAAAGATTTCGTAGTACCGCCGAACTGGTCGCCACCTTCGGCACATAATGTATGCCACCATGCCATGGCAAATTTCAACCAATCCTTCATCTTCTTGCCGAGAATCACTTTTTCGGCATCGTAATATCTGTAAGCAAGCGGATTATAGCTTTCTGTTCCTTCAAACTTTATCTTTCCTATCCCGGGGAAATACTCTTTTGTTGCCATAGTTTCTGTTAATTTTAAATATAGGTTATGATTTTAATGTTTGTAATTCGTTTTCAAGACAGCTTTTCCATCGCATATAAGCCTCTGTATATGGCTCGCGGTCGGCTGCCGGATGAACCTGCATGATTCTTTCGAGCGAAGCAAACGCTTCTTTTCCGTCGCGGTATATGCCCGCTCCGATTCCGGCGCCTTTGGCAGCGCCTACCGCACCGTCGGTATCGTACAGGTCGATTACCGCACCCGATACCCCCGCAAGTGTCTCGCGGAACACCGGGCTGAGGAACATATTGGCGTTTCCGGCATGTATGCGCTCCACTTTCATGCCTATCTGCTGCATTATCTCCATGCCGTACATGAACGAAAACACGATACCCTCCTGTGCAGCACGCATTATATGCTCGCGACGGTGTATATTGAAGTTGACATAATGCATCGAACATCCGATCTGACGGTTCTGCAACACTCTTTCAGCACCGTTACCGAACGGCAATATCGAGATTCCCTCACTACCCACCGGTACCTGTGCCGCCATCGCATTCATATCGTCGTAGCTGATACCTTGCGGTGCGATATTACGTTTAACCCAGGTGTTGAGTATGCCGGTGCCGTTGATACAAGCCATAACGCCGATACGGGTGGTCTGACCGGAGTGGTTGACATGCGCGAAATTATTGACACGCGACAACGGATCATAGTCTGTGGTGCCATTGATGCCATACACTACCCCTGAGGTACCTGCCGTGGATGCTATCTCACCGGGATTGAGCACATTGAGCGATAACGCATTGTTGGGCTGGTCTCCGGCACGATACGTCACCGGCGTTCCTTCGGCAAGTCCGAGTTCTTGCGCTGCCGAAGCCGTGAGCCTGCCTTGTTCCGAGAAAGTGGGTTGCACCTCGGGAAATATCGAGCGGTCGTAGCCGTAATAATCAAGAAGGAACCGGGCTATGTCGCCGGCGGCGTAGTCCCAAAGCATATATTCCGACAATCCCTCGGGATTGGTGCATACCCTACCTGTCAGCTTCATGGCTATATAATCGCCCGGAAGCATCACCTTATGTATCTTATCAAATATTTCCGGCTCGTTCCGCTTGACCCATTGCAATTTGGCTGCGGTAAAATTGCCGGGCGAATTAAGCAGGTGACCAAGGCACATATCAGCGCCTAATGCGTCGAACGCCTCCTCGCCATAAGGCACACCACGTGAGTCACACCATATTATGGCGTCACGCAGTACCTGACCATCCTTATCGGTCAGCACCAGCCCATGCATCTGATATGAGATGCCGATAGCCTTGATATCGGCAGGATTGACTTTAGACTTTTCAAGCACTGACGCAGTGGCATCTTTAAGGTACCGCCACCAGTCAGCCGGATTTTGCTCAGCCCAACCAGGGCGTAAAGCTTTGATAGGAGCTTCGGTCTTAGGGAAGAAATCCGAAGCCACACATTTTCCTGATTCGGCATTTACCAACGCGGCCTTCACCGACGAGCTACCGATATCATATCCTAATAAATACATAGCACTTTTGTAATTCAATGGTATAAAAAGGCATAGCCTGTCTAATTAAATACAACACCCCAACGCTCAAAAACACTTACATCACACATTAATAAAAAAGACACTTTTTCATATCAGCACAGCGACATGCCCTGTCATCTATGCCGGCACTAAAATTTTTGGTCATCCATGCAACTTTACGAACTTTTCGATAACTTTGTTTTCAGCAAATTTACATCCACGAACGACAATGAGATAAACGACTGCATAAAATGCTGCTTTCCACTGACAACGAGACCGGATTCATGCATGAATCATTCAATGTCAACGATGCATCAGACTTCACCCGCGAATGGTTTGCCTGGCAAAACACCCTCTTCGGCGAACTGATACTGAAACTAATCGCCGACGGCAATAATCTACATTATATAGAATATAGTTAATATCCAAAGATTCTGACATAGCAAAAAATCGGACTTAGACACATGATTGACGAGATTCTGAAACATAACCGCGAGTTTGTAAACACCAAGGCTTACGAACAGTTTGCCACCTCGAAATATCCTGACAAACGTATAGCCGTGGTCACCTGTATGGACACCAGGCTGACACATCTGCTTCCTGCGGCTCTGGGCATAAAGAATGGCGATGTGAAGATGATAAAGAATGCGGGCGGCACAATCACCAATCCATTTGACTCCACCATGCGTTCACTGCTCATAGCCATCTACGAACTCGGAGTCAATGAGGTGATGGTCATAGGCCATACCGGTTGCGGCGTGCAGGGCATGGACTCGGGACACATGCTGCAACTGATGCGCGACCGTGGCATAGACGATGAACACATATCTCTGATGCGACACTGCGGTATAGACCTCGACAGCTGGCTGCACGGATTCGACGACACGGAAGCCGCCGTGGCGGAAACCGTGGACTTAGTACGCAACCACCCGTTGATGCCCCTCGACATCACCGTGCGCGGTTTCATCATCGATTCCCACACCGGATTGCTATCTCCTATGGAATAACCTCTTTTGTAGACAAAAACGACAGAACTTTTTGGCAGCCCCCGGTTTTATATTTTTAAACATTTTTACATAAAACCGATGACTGCCACAAAAACCTACACTTTCGACCGCGTGGTGAGGATTATAGCCGTTCTGGCAATAGTCGCGGTTGCCGTATGGCTAATCAACACGCTCAAGAACGTACTGTTGCCATTCTGCCTGGCATGTCTGATATCATACATGCTGGAGCCGATAGTGGAATTCAACAAACGGTTGCTGCATCTGCCCTGGCGCATAGCCGCCATATTCATCACGCTCCTGGAGGTAACGCTCATCATAGCCCTAACCATATATTTCTGTCTGCCATCGGTGATTGACGAAGTGCATCAGATGGAAGCACTGATAACACGCTACACGGCTGCCAACCACCCAGCCCTGCATCTCCCCGCCAAGATACAGGAATATTTCAATTCGCTCCTAAAATCCGAGAACATGCAGGTATTGCTGTCGGGCACACACATGGAAGCCATCATATCACAAGGCTCGTCGTTAGTTGCCACTTTGATTGACCTGTTTATGCGCACTCTCGACTGGCTCCTGACATTCATTTACGTGATATTCATACTTCTCGACTACCAAAACCTGATGCGGGGATTCAGTATGTTGGTACCACCCAAACTGCGGCCTATCACCACCCGCGTATGCACCGACATCAAGAACAGCATGAACCGTTACTTCCGCAGTCAGGCAGTGATAGCACTCTGTGCCGCCGTATTCTACAGCATAGGATTCTCCATAGTAGGTATCCCTATGGCAATAATAATGGGCGTCACCGTAGGCATACTGTATATGATACCATATTTCCAATACGTGACCCTGATTCCGGTGGCTCTGCTGTGTCTTATCAATGCTATGGGAGGTGAAGTTTCATTCTGGCCCGAATTCGGGAAATGCCTGCTCGTGTACGCGTGCAGCCAATGTATCTGCGACTATGTACTTACACCTAAAATCATGGGGAAAGCCATGGGACTCAACCCTGCCATCATACTGCTGTCGCTATCCATATGGGGTACGCTCCTCGGTCTGATAGGTATGATTATAGCCCTGCCGCTCACCACTCTGCTCCTCGCCTACTATCAGGAATTTATCATAGACCGCAACAATGAATCCGGCTCAGCATCCGAGCCATGATTCAGTCCCGGCCACAGCGCACTTAACCACCTAACTCAGTTGCAGTTCCATAACATAATTCTCCAAAAGTACGCCATGCCTTACCACGTTTTGGCTACGCACTATCCGATATCCCCTTTTCTCAAAAAATCGCCTTGCCGTAATCGAGGCATGAACAGTAATACGGCATGTATCGACAGACGACTCCAGTCTATCGCAAATTGCAGTAGCGATACCTTGACGCTGGTAATCGGCATGTACATATAAACGGTCAATATAACCGGAAGAATCGATATCCCCGAAACCCACCACTACACCGCGGTCAATAGCGACAACCGAAGTATGTGCCTTGAACGACTCGTCCCACGCCACCATATTTACATCGGCCGGTGCCCATACATCCACTTGCTCTTGGCTATAATCCTTTATATTGATTCTATGCACCGTATCTCGGAATAGATTCACGATTGCATGTATATATGCCGACGAATATTCTCGTATCTCCATAATTACTAACGCGATAGATGCAATATCGGATACGGACGTCCGTCACCGTCAGTATCATCACGCCCAACGACACGGAAACCTTTGGATAAATAGAACTGTAGTGCCGATTGATTTTGCTCATTTACATCCACACTTGTAGCCCCATGCTCAAGAGCCAGATTTAAAAGCGCCGAACCAAGACCACAACCCTGATACCCATCATCAACAAACAGCATCTCTATATTCGGAATAGACAGCCCTATGAACCCGACAATCTTCCCATCCACCGTCACGACATAGATATTCACCGATGGCAAATACAACGTTGGCAGCAATCGTTTGATAGCATAAAAATCCTCCTGAGCAAGAAAATGATGGGTAGCCAGCACCGAACGCTCCCATACCGCCACCAGCATATCATAATCACATGCCGATGCCATCCTGATTCCGTAATGCATATTGCCCATTATTATTATTTATACAAGCGACAAATCCACAATCCCCAATATAATGATGTGTCCGTTAAGATTTCTTTCCATGGATTTACATTATCAATGGTATTCATAATATGATAAGAAATAATGGCAAATTTACACCATTTCAGTGAATGGCGGATAGTCCAAGCCCTCCTATCTGACGTGACCACATATATTTTTACTATAGGTAATCTTCCCGGTGCGGAGTGAATACATCCACCACTTCACCACCCTCAATAACCTCAAATGAATGGGGCGTGTTTCCTGGTATTGCGTAAGTATCTCCCGAGTGCATGATTACATCAATCTTTTCATTGCCATCAACAATCAGACGGTACTTTCCTGAAATGACATAACCGCACTGCTCATGAGGATGAGTGTGAAGTGTAGCGAAGTTACCCTTTATATAATTCATCTTGGTCACCATGGATTTCTCACCTACGGCAAGCGAGTCAAGATTCACACCTTTGAATCTCTTTTTGAGCGCATCCTCACGCCGCACGAATATCTTTGTATTCATTACACGTTATTTTAGATTAATGATAATTCCATCTGTATATCACCGCGGGCGTATGCCGGATGATATTCAGGTAATTCTTTAAAGCCAAGCTTGCGATAAAGCGCTATCGCGGGCTTAAGACGCGTATTACTTTCAAGGAACAGCATCTTTCCACCCTCTTCACGCGCCTTACAGATTACAGCTTCACAAAGCCGTCGACCTATGCCTTTCCTTTGGATAGAATCGTTGACAGCAAGCTTAGCCAACTCAAAATCATAGACCGAATTCCCGGGCATTGGGCACAAAGCACACACCCCTACCGGTGTACCCTTGTACAACGCCACGAAGATATGTCCACCTTTCTCGAGTATGTGTTTTTCGGGATTTTCCAAAACCTCGATATCGTGTGGTTCCAATTCCCAATACATCTCTATCCATCTGCGATTAAATTCATAGAACGCATTCTTATATTGGGGTTGGTACTCGACAATCTCCACTTCCGATTGTTCGCGCCGCTCCTTTATCTCGCGCACACGCTCAAACATCGATTTTCTACCGAGAGCATTCTCCCAATCAGCTATGGCAGCCCATAAATCAGTATCGCACTCCGATGACACTTGCTCCACCGCACGCTCAACATCCCGAAGCTGAACTATCAAATCCTGAGAGAGTTCTTTTCCATATTCGGTAAGAGTGATTAGTGTGCATCGGCGGTCGGGGCAATCATCCACTTCCGTGACAATTCCGGATTTAGTCATCTCCTTGACTATAGTGCTGACTGACGGATGTGATTGTCCAATCTCTTTAGCAATCGAGGTAACACTTTTAGGTCGCTCATCAACCAAAGAGTAAAACACGGGAAACCATTTCGGTTTTATACCCACGCCATAAAGTCCGTAAATATCGGCAGCATCGCGGGTCAATGTCTCGCTAAGTACCCTCAGCCTACTACCTATTGCCATCTTTCCTGTTCGTTCGTAGAAATCCATATCCGCATTTAATTCCGTAATTAATTACGCAAATTTACACCATTTTTTACTTGCACACAAATTTTTCTCCAAATCACCGCCCATGGAACTATTCTTAAGGAAATAGCTACTAACTTTGTAAAGACCCACAATCATGAGACATCTAACGGAATATGACCGACTTTACACCGATATGGTTAGGCGACACGAAAAGATTATTTTCAGTGCATGCTTTTTCTATGCTACGAAAACAGTTCTGTTTGATGACCTGCGCCAGGAAACCCTGATTTCACTATACAAAGGATACCGGAATTTCAAAGGCACGTGCGCCGAAGCCACATGGGTATACATGGGTATGAGACTGTGTAAAAAAAGCGCAGTCCCATTCTGTTATTATGATCAGATTGTCGTTAGGTGTGGGGCGATTTCGGGGTCGTGGCAGGCAAAAGAGTCTACGCAGTCGGGGCTTTCGCTGACTGATTTTATCCATTCGAGGGATTTCAGTGCAGCATTCTTATCCTCGCAGATGCCTGGCAAAATCAGTTCTTTCCAAGAGCGTGTGGCATAGCCGCCGTCGGAGAAATACATAGCCCGCTTGCCGTTGTTGCTCACAAGGGTAGCGAAAAGCCCTTTACTATGCCCGGGGATATGCACTAACTGCACTGTACCGTCACCAAGCAGGTCGTATGATTCGCCTACCGGACCAATACCACTATGTGAATATTGGAAAGCCGTGATTCCGGTATCCTTCCACAAGGATGGTGCATAGCGCGTGTGGGACTCAAAACATTTGGAGGCACTTGTAATCTCGTCTTCCGAGGTCATGATATGCTTGGCTCCGACCAGTTCGCGAAGTCCGGCAACATGGTCGCAGTCAAGATGCGAGAGGACGACAAAATCCAAATCTTCGGGTCTCACACCCATCTGTGCAAGTTGTTCGGAAGCGGTCATCCCTTTCTCAACATATCCCTCGCTAATGCGCACGAGCATTCGCCCCAACTGCGTAGCCTGAGCTTTGTTGTCGAGAATGCCGGCTGGCGACATCAGGCGGTTCCAACCGGTGTCAACGAGTATTTTTGCCTTTGGATGTTCGATATACACGCATGTTACGGGAAGCCAGATTTTATCTTTCTTCGGGAGAAACAATCCGGAAGCCTTGATGATGTTTCCATCACCGAAAGGGAGCGACGGCGATACACGAACCCGCCCGCAGTGCATCATGTGTATTTTTATCCGGCACATATCTCTCACTTTTTAAGAAGTTTCTCCGCACATTTTGCTCCGGCATCAAATGCCGACTTTAAGTCAAGGCTGAAATGCGTGTCACGGTAACGGCGCTTGTCAGCTTCGTCAAAGTATTCCGATTCATATTTTGAATAATCGGTAAACTGATAAGTATTGTATGCTGTAACTCTTTCCACCTTGCATTTGTAGGCCCAGCCGATTGTGGTTTCCATCTCATCGCAGCGCAACAGATAGTTGTGTGCCACCACAAAATCCTCAGGTGCATTCATAGTGTATAACATTGTAAACTCCACCGGATTTTCAACCATATTGCGGGGCGGGTTGCCGTAGGTCATGACTGAAAATATCATTCTCTCCATCAGGCATTTTGTATATGCGTTTATGTCGCCGAAATAAATCGGAACAGCGATTGCCACTGCATCGGCATGGCGGATGCCTGCAAGAATGTCGTGGATTCCATCATTTATAGGGCATGTACCGAAAAACTTACCATCTTTCAACTTGCAAGCAAAGCAACTTCTGCACCCTGTGAAAGTGAGGTCGTAGAGATTCACGACCTCAATATCGGCATCGTTACACACTGATTTAACCCCGTCAACCCAACTCAAAAGCAGCTTGTCGGAGTTCCACCCCTTACGGGGACTGCCATTGATAGCGATTATCTTCATGCGTATTTCATTTTATTTATGATAACAGATTGTTGTAGACTATGGTTTATGTCTATCCGGCTTTGCGCTTGTGCCGATTGGCGGCGAAGTCGATGGCGATGACAATCAGCGTGAGCAACTCTGATGCCGGAATGGCGAGCCACATGCCCGGAATGCCTATCAGATGTGGGAGTGTCAGGAACAGCGGCACGATGAAAATGATACCGCGCAGGAGAGTGAAAACTGTTGCTCTCGTGGACTGCTCAAGACTTTGGTAAAACCCTATCATAGCTATGTTCAAGGCAAAGAACAGTCCGCACAGCGCAAACTTCGGAAGACCCTCGCAGGCTATGACGAACGCTCCGGAATCCGGCGAAAGGAACATCATAATAATGGGCTTCGCTCCAACGGCAACTATAGCGGAAACTGTAATACCACAAATCGCGGCAGCTATAAGCGAAGTGTTGAGCGATTTAGATACACGACTCATATTACCGGCGCCGTAATTATAGCTGATTATCGGTTGTGCCGACTGCGCCACCGCATTGCTCATGGAAAAGATTACCGGGAAAAGGTAGCAGGCTATGCTGAAAGCCGCCACGCCATTCTCGCCCAATGCTCCGATAAACATATAGTTACCCGTAAGCATCATCACCGACATGGCTATCTCGGTAAGGAACGTAGCAAAGCCAATCTTTGCCATATACCCGGCATTTCTCAGCGTAAGCAGCATACTTGTCAGCGACATCTTCAATCGATAGAATTTCAATGTGCTGGAATAGAAGAAGAAATAAACGAGCACCATAATTCCGCCAAGTCCACAGCTTACCGACGTGGCAATCGCAGCTCCTGCCACTCCCATTTGCATGGGAAATACAAGAATATAGTCTAATGCTATGTTGAAAGTGGCAGCCACTATATTGCACCACATGGCATAGCGCGGCGAGCCATCAAGGCGCACCAGCATCATTCCTACGCACTCTATCAGCAGGAACGCCATGCCGGGAAGCAACCATAGCAGATAACTTATGGTGTCAGGCAACAATACATCACTACTGCCAAGCATTCTCACTACCCTTTCAGGCGCAACCAAGCAGGGGATAGAGATAATCACAACTATGGCAATACCAACAAGGAATGCCTGGGTGCTAATGATATTAGCTGCTTTTATCTCGCCATTGGCGAGACGAATACTGGCTATCACCGACGAGCCGATGCCCAACATCAGTCCAAGTCCGGTCACTACCATAAAGAGAGGTGCCACGATGTTGACGGCAGCTATGCCGTTGGATCCCACTCCCTGCCCGACGAACACACCGTCGATAATGGTCAGGAGAGCATTGAAAACCATTCCGATCAGAGTCGGAAAAAACAGTTGGCTGAACAACTTCGGTATTCTTTCATTTCCGAAGTCGAGACTGTCGCGGTCAAGATGTCTTTCTTTTTTCATAATATGTCATAAAAAACGGATAAAATGAATGGTTTTACCCAGTCATCTTATCCGGCATTATACCTTTTGCCCTCCGATGAGGATTACAAAACTCTATGGTCTTTAGTCTGCTACAAAGTTACAAAATCTAATTCACATTACAAACAAGCCTGATGTTCAATGGTGAGCTTCGAGTTGAGCTATTACCCCTATCCGTCAATGGTAATTCGTCTCGTGTTGGATGCCTTGGGGGCATAGAACCGGGCGGATGTGTTATAAGAAAGGAAGACACCCTAATAGGCATCTTCCTTAATTTTTACACCACTTCTTGCCCCACACGTAAGCACGTGACAATCAGTGAATATTGTGGAGCTGGAGGGACTTATCCCCAGCAACATATCTTTCGCAATATCAACAAGATACAAAACGCGTTTTATCTTGTGTAACGAGCTGGTAACGGTATTTTGCATAAATTTGGCGGTGCCTAAGCAGTGACTAAGGCAGCAGTGACACCTGCTATAAACAGGAAAACCATCCATACCCACCAGTCTATCTTAGATTGATATACTGTCTTTGCAATTACTCTGATTAGTCAATATTCCACATTGCATCTGGATCGCCATCAAAGGCATCCATAATATCATCATTACGATAATCTACCCTTATTGCATCTAAGTATTCAGCATCTATTATGCAGCCATTGTTATCCGTTTCAATATTATATGGATATGGGGCAATATCATATAGATTGAGCCAACTATAGCTGACATCTTTGGCTAATCTTATTCTTGACTTTTGTTTCAAATGGAATTGCCAAAGTTCTGTATATTCCACAGGAACAACTTCTTCTCCATAAATATTTATTATGCCCCAACAATATTTCCCATGATTCTCGCTTTTACCAACCGATGCTTTACCAATCTTTACTCTTGCCAATCCCATATAAAACGGTTCGATTAAGTCATACTTACCGAATGGAACGATTTCATCACCGTCTTTATGCATTACACCCCACAGACCATCCTTTCGCTCAATGACACTTACATCATTAAAGTCATATAAATGCAGAGCGGATTCTCTCAGTGATTTTAGCAGAACATATTTTTTAAGATTCTCAAAGATATTCATGGTTTATATAATTTTTCGTTATTTTGTCGGTTGGCATTGTGAGCAAGTGCAGCCGATGAGATGTGGGTTGGCCAGTGCCTCATAGAGATAGTCAAACTTTTCACGTAGAAGCGGCTCTTCCTTGATAATTTCTCGCAGGGCATTGAGCCTTGCAACATTGGGGCTGTTATCGAACCACAGCCGGAGATAACCACCTTCAGAATATTTCTCGTGGAGATGGTCAAGAGTGCGCTGCCAGTGTCCCTCCTTGTCAAGTTCAGGGTAATTGGCGAGTCCATACTGCACTGTACGCAAAATGATTGTATCGGGGTCAATGAAACGGTCAGCCTCGGCTACTATTTTGCCGTAAATGCTTCTCGGCTCATGGTCGGAGGACGCCCGGTGGTCTTCACAAGCCAGTGCCATAATCTCAATCTGTTCCTCGTTGAACCAATCGCGCAACCACATATCTTCGCGGACAATCTTGCCCGACACAATATGATGTGTCTTGCGGTCAGTTGTCAACCCGGTGTCATGATACGCCGCAATCGCATATACCATGTTCATATCGACATCGAGGTCGGAGGCGATAGCCAAACTTTGCTCAATCACCATATCAACGTGATTTCGCTGATGCGCCGCATCAAAACAGTCATACAGCGGCAAAATGCAGGTCTCGATATAGTTTTGGAGTGATTCGTCAATCATAAGTTCAGGGATAATGATAGTGCGGTTTATTTGGCCACCGTCCATTCGGGTTCTTTGCGTTTGGAAAAACAGGTTTTGAAGATTACCCCGAAAATTGAATATTTGAGTCCCGTATGTTTACGGGCCATTTGAGAGCAAAGCGTAATGCAACGGCCACAACTGATACACTTTGTCGCGTCGGTAATCCACGGTGTTTCAATGGATATTGCACCAACCAGACATTTCCTTACGCAAGCGCCGCATTTTACGCAGTCCGGTTCTTTTGCCTCAGGCGCAAGAACAATCCCTGCCGACTGTTTGTAGGGTTTCTTTCCCTTGATATATGGCACTTCCGAAACTCGTCGCCCTTCGGCGATTGCTTTCATGCACTTCTTTCCGAACTTTATGAGGCATTGTTCATCTGAAATATCCGGACGGGATGCACCCACTTTCGGGAAAATGGAATGTTGGGCGATGAATGCTCCGGCTCCGACAACTTGGAAGTTCTTATCAGATAACGAATCGGTAAGTTCCAGCAAGGCATCGTCATAGTCACGGTTGCCATACACCACCATAGCGATGGCGGTCGCACCATTGCCTTTCAGATGAGAAAAAGCATCCGCGACAACTGTCGGCACACGTCCGCCATATACCGGGACAGCAACCACAACAATATCGTCGGCCGTAAACTGTGGAAATTCTACATCGAGGTTATCCACCAGATTCAATTCCGACACCGGTTTCATGCCAAGACCGGCGCATACTTTTTCAACGCATTTCTGCGTAGTGCCCGTGGCACTGAAATATATGGTATATAGTTTTTTCATCTCTTGTTTTGATACCTAATCAGCGCTCCTTCAGCATGGCGCTATCCTTAATTTGTTTAGCGCATACTTCGCTATGATACTACAAAATTACGAAAAATCGCCGACATATCGGTGATTTAAGAACTTGGAAGCACGCCTCTTTCAACTCGCTCTTTCAACTCGTCTCTCTTTGACGATATTCTCTTAGTTCTTCAAGGTAACTGGCCGTGATGACACCGGACGGCAAAGCTATAATAGCTACTCCAAACAATGAAGAAAGCATGGAAACTACTCGCCCAATATCTGTTACCGGGCACAAGTCACCGTAGCCAACTGTAGTTAGAGTTACGGTTGCCCAATAGAGTGCATCAAAGAACGAACCAAAAGTTACCGCACCAGTTTCGGGGTTTATGTGTGGTTCCGCATTAAACATTACAAGAGCCGTAATGAAGATATAAAACAGAGCAAGCATCAATACTGACAACAACACATGGCGCTCCTTCTTGAGAACATTCATGAACATTGTGATTTTGTCAGAGTATCTAAATATCTTTAGAAGACGTACAATCTTCAACAATCTGGTAAGACGGAGCAACTTAAACTCCGGACTAATCAGATTCAATCCGGGGAGTATTGAAAGTAAATCAATGATTGCCATTGGAGTGAATGGATAGATAATGTACGATACCCATCCCTTTTTCAATTGAATATTAGATGTACTCCACCGCAGGAGGTAGTCGATAATAAAGGTAATAACAGTAATAATCTCAATAATCCTAAAGATAGGATATGTTTCAATAAACATAAGGGGGACAATACTCGCAAAAATCATAACGAGCATATACCAGTCATAAATACGACTGGCAAGCATTCCTTTTTTATCTCGATTGATTAAATCATATATTTTTTGCTGCCACATGATATTGGTTGGTTTTGAAGATGCAAATTTAGCAAAAAAAACATTGATATATCAGGCGTTTATAATCGAGTAGGAGGTGAACACTAATCAGAGGTGCCCTCCCCTTTTTGTGTTTATTTGTCCTCTCACACCACCGTACAAGCGGTTCCGCATACGGCGGTTCCGTGCTTTACCGACTTTGTTTATTCTCGACTCGGTGCCCCACGTTGTCTTTGGCGCAATTATGGAATCGTCACGTCTGCCTATTTTAGGTTTCCGACCTATCGTATGGCTGTTAGCTCCTCTTAGGACATCAAACTACTAAGAACCTTTAATCAAACCTTCTGTTACTGCTCGACTGCACGGTTCTGTCCTTTCCAAACCAACCCGTGATTCGGTACTATGACCCTTGCTGACTTCTCACGGCAAGCTTTACTCCGTGGCTTTGAGTATATTTGGTCACTGCCACGTCCGTGAGACCTCCCCGATTAAGAGCATAATCTTTCACACTTATACCTGCTTGATTTACGCCAACCCGTTCCGAATAGCTATAAGGCTTTGACTTCTCTGGCAGTCTTACCCACGAGTTAACGCCTTCGTATCAAGTTTCTGTTCGTCAGGCCAGTGCTTTGCCGCAGACTTCCTTCACAGCAAATGTCGCCATTGGACGCTTGTCTTTGGGTGTACGCTTGCCGCTATTAGGCCGCGTTGGGGACTTACACCCGTTAGATTATGCCCATGTCGGCGAACCACAAAACTTCGGAACTATCTGATAGTCCGAGGTTTGTCCCGTATTATCCGAATTAGGTCGAATGCCATAAGTGGAGCTGGTGGGACTTGTCCCTAACGATGTATATTCCGTAGTATCAACAAGATACAAAACGCATTTCATCTTGTATAACGAACTGGTAACGGTATTTTACATAAATTTGGCGGCGCCTAAGCAATGTCTAAAGCAAGCTTTGCCATTGCATTAGGCTTGCGCAAATTTTCCAACTTCCGATCCGAAGGTTCTCTTACCCAAGGCTCCGGGTTCGTTCCTATTGCGAAATCAAACCTTTTCCTGACATATACAAATGCCGGATTCCAATTTTAGTATTGTTAGCAACTGCGGTTAATTTTATTAAAGGTCAGTTGATTGCGTTATTCTCATTTCTCTCCGACAACAATATTCTTCACATACTCCATAAGCGGACTTATCGAGGATGCAATCTCATCCGTCGTGGGGAGTGCGCCATAAGTCAAGCGACCCAATTCTGACTTATATGTCGGAGCCAGTTTTTGCCAAGTTTCATCGAAAGAAGTGAAAAGTACGGTTGTGGTCAATTCCGCATCCTTCCAGAGTGGTGGCCTGTCAAACTCAGCTTTATCATGGGCTATCAATTCCAGAAGATTGGTGGGGAATTCATTTTTGAGATATTCCCTGCATTCCTCATCCATCCTCATAAAGTGTAAATCGTAAAAATGGCGGATTTTTGAAGACAACCCTTCAATCGGATTATCGGAGAACGAGAACCTCAGCAGCGATACAATCTTCTCGCACATCGTCCGGCGCTTGTCCAGCACATTTAGTTCAAAAGGCGCCATGTCGTATGTAGTAATCGCATCTTGCAGCCCCTGCCGTTCAAACACCTCAGAAATGAATGACTTGACCGTCTTTCTCTCGAAGGGATACGGATTGCCATAAGTGTTGATCTCAACAATCACAAAACGACCGAGAAATGAAAGCGAGTTATTGACATCCGATATTGCGGACTTATATGTATGGTATGTTTTGCGAAAGCGATTGTTCTTTATCGTTTCGTGCCCCATATCAGTCTCATCTAGGTCAACAGTCGTGTCATGGCTGATACGCGCCAAAAACTTTTTCTGCTGGTTTTGGCTCATGTTTTCTGTAAGCACAGCAACGTCCACATCAGATGAGAAGCGATTAATCAAACCATAAGCCTTCGCCAATGAAGTACCGCCCTTCCATACTGCATACTGCGATTTATCATGCCGTGAAAGCCGTTGGAGAATCTGACATATCCAATAATCCTTCTCGACAAACTCCTGAGGCATATCGAGAATTTTCGCCGCTGATTTTATTACGTCAGCAAACAGCAATGGGTTTTCATGCAGTTTCATACGATTCGCCAGTTCTGTTTAGTCGGTAGCGTTTCATCGGATATTCCGATTCGATATTCCGTAAGGGGATTTAAGGATTTGTGAAGAGCAGATGTCAAAGCGTCGTTTCCGTTATTTTCCAACATAGCACCAAGTAATGCACGTACACGTGGAGGATATTTCATGGCAAGCTCAATCAGCAGTTTAACTTGATTATCGTCAAAAGACCTGATAATTTCAGAAAGTCTCTCTACAGAATTTGCGATAGAGGTATCTGGAATTGACTTTATAAATTTTATCGAATCCAGAACCTGTAAAAGAGGAATAGTCTCTGTTGTGATCCTGTTTGGTTGCAACATGAATTGAACGACTCTGCCATCACGATTGATGGTATCCTTGCGATAATTGAGCCCAATAACAACCGTCGAAGAAAACTGGGTTGTCAATCCCATCGAATCCCAAACTGAATAGGTGGTTAGATACCCTTCTACGTTGCCATTCTTATAGAGAATATCCCTGACAAGATTCTCAGTCGACGGAGGCACCGGCCCCAAGATAGATATACGGGGGCGATAATATTTGCCGGGTGCTATTTTCACGAGCGTTCCCAATTTGACCATGCGGCTCAGCTTGACCCTGATATTCTCCCACCATTCAGCCGGAAGACCAAGGTCAACTATGGAAAATACCCTATCGGTGTCGATAGATTCCACCCTTTTTGCTATTTGTTGAGCCGCCGTCATTATGTTACCTTTATTATCCAACTGCAAAGTTAATAAAAATGTTCGGTATTCCGTTCTATTTACAGAACAAAATAGATGCGATTGCCATTATTTCCATGCTTATTCTATCGGAAGTGGTGAGAGACGGAGCGACCATCGGTGTTGTCGGCACAATGCCTTTTCCGTCCGGCATTGGTCCTGAATCGATGGGAAAAGACACAAAAACCACAGAACTAATTAACAGTCTGCGGTTTATCTCGCTTCATCCGAATTAGATCGGATGCCATAAGTGGAGCTGGAGGGACTCGAACCCTCGTCCAAACGTGGAACTAATGTGCTTTCTACATGCTTAGCTTTTACTTGGTTTTCGTGCTGCGGCAGGCAAAAAGCCACCAACCGTAGCCTTAGTCTCTAAGTATTCGGACGCCGCGCGAGACTCTTGGCTTCCTATTCCCGATTTAACTGCACCGCCTTGTCGATTAGTCTCGGAAAAAGGACAATCGGGCGATGTCTCGTCGCCGCAACTGTTGCAGCGATAAAGCTAATCTACTGTACTTCGATTAAGCAGCGAGAGCGTAGTTGTTTTCGCCATTTAAAAAAGTCGATGTCGGAGATTATAGAGCACCTTCCATCATGGCTCTGCATGCTTACACACCACCTCTACACGCTGTCAAAACCAGTCAACCCCATGCGATATCTGATGTGAATCAATTACAAAGATAACACACAAATATCCCCAAAACCTCAAAACAAGCGTTTATTTAACCTATTTTCACAAATACCAACCTATAGTTCATCCAATAAAATCAACCTTAATAGGCACCCAATAATTACATTTTCATACTCAATCAACAGCAGCCCGATGTTATATTTTATGAATATTCATAAAACAAACGCAAATAATAAGCGTTTTTCACAAAAATAATGCACATTTTTTAATTATTTTCCGTATATTCGCACATTGACTACCTTAATTACCGGCTATAGTAATTAGCCAATAAACCATAAATCAAATCCTTAGAAATCCAGTATACAGTATGAATCAACGTTATTTCAAAATCGCCTACTTATGTGCTTCGGCATGTCTCACCATGGCTGCATGCACACCATCTCACGACGATGAGCCGCCGGTAGCACCGCAGGAACCGACAGCTCCTCCCGTCACAAGCCAATTCGGACTCGAACGTCAGGACGTGCTTGACTACTTTTCCAATGCTTTGAAAGGTACAACCGACCCATTTGACACTGCCGAAGCCATAGCTCCCGAAGATATAGACAAAGCCCAAGCATACGTCTGGGACCTGTGGGCAACATCAGTGCGCCGCGCACAGGGTGAGAAGCTACCCACCCTGTCATCACACTACAAGCTCGACAATTGGGACGATATCACCACACCCGACGCCATCTGGAAAGTACCCGAAGGCAACATGAACATATTCTACGGCTCAAAAGACACACGCCCTGCCGACGGATACCCGCTGTTCCTGTTCCTTCACGGATCCAGCTCCGACGCTCAGGGCGACTGGACTGCATGTCTCTATTGGACACAGACATTCAGCGACGGACCATCGGCATATTTCATTCCTAAAAGTCCTCAAGGCGGCACCGGCACACGCTGGTTCCAACCGTCAAAACAGGAAAAATGGGAGCAACTGCTGCGTCAGGCACTCGTTTCCGACAAGATAAATCCCAACAAAATTTACTTTGCCGGCATATCCGAAGGCGCTTACGGTAGCCAGATGTTGGCATCATTCTACGCCGACTACCTCGCAGGAGCGGGTCCTATCGCCGGCGGACAACTCCTGAGCGACTGCCCTCCGGAAAACCTTGCCAACGTCGCATTCTCGCTCCAGACAGGCGAGCTTGACACCAACTACGGACGCAACCTCCTGACACAGAAAGTCAACGACCAACTCAACGACCTCCAGGCAGCCCACCCGGGTTACTACACCCACCTTGTGTAACTTCAGTCCGGCAATGACCACGGAACATGCGACTATACCAAGACCACACCTTGGCTTATCAACTACACCCGCAACGCAACCCCCAAATACATCTATTGGGAAAACTTCGGACTGGGCGACATCAACGACGAACCCCGTCGTTACCGTGATGCATTCTACAACCTGTATATCGTAGAACCATCCGACGACCGTTCCGACGCCATGCGCCGCACAGCCTACGAGATGACCATAACCGGCAACACCATCGACCTTACCGTCAACAACGTCACACTCACCACCAACGAACCTGTGACACCATCAACCGGAACCATCAACATAGGCGTTGAGAAAACCAAGACACCGGCAACTCAAGGCAAGATTCGAGTCTACTTGAGCAACGAGCTTGTCAACCTCTCGCAGCCTGTAACCATCAACGTCAACGGTGTACAGAAATTCACCGGCAACGTGCAACCCTCCACCGACAACCTCGTGGAAAGTTGCCGAATATTCTACGACCCCATGCGAGTGTTCCCCGCATCGGTCGAAGTATCGGTCAACTGATACACAGCGCCACCATGCGCACAATACAAATAAGCTAATCAACTATTTATCACCAATCGCGGTTGGCATTCCGCCCCGCCAAAGGGGCGGAACTCCAACCATCCAATCATCACTACCCCAATGAGAAAATTAACGCTACTACTGGCATTGGTCATACTCTGTGTTGGCAATGCCGCAGCGCAAGTCACGCAGGTAAGCGGTCAAGTCTTCGACAAGGAAGACGGGCTGCCGATAATCGGCGCGACAGTTTCCGTAGCCGGAACATCGCTCGTCGTCGCAACGGACAACGACGGTAAATTCAAATTCTCAGGTCTGACACCCGCACACCAGACCATCGACATCTCCTATATCGGATATGAGCCGGTATCGGCAAAAGCACAAAGCGAGATGAAGATATTCATGACCACAAAAGCCAAGATGATGGATGAGGTCATAGTGGTGGCATTCGGTAAGCAGAAACGCGAAGCATTCACCGGCTCCGCTGCCGTAGTCACAGCCTCTGAAATCACACAGCAACAGGTCACCAACCCCATCGAAGCCCTCAACGGTAGAGTGGCAGGCCTGCAGATGACCGACAACAACTCACTCGCCACCGGAACCACCCCCACCATACGCATACGCGGGTTCAGTTCGCTCAACGCCAACAACGAGCCGCTCATCGTGGTCGACGGACTCCCATACTCAGGCTACCTCAACGACATCAACCCCGCCGATATCGAAAACATGACAGTTCTGAAGGACGCCGCATCCAATGCCCTCTACGGCGCACGCGGTGCCAACGGTGTGATTATGATTACCACCAAAGGCGCGCAACGCGGCAAAACGAAAGTCAACTTCGATGCCAAGTGGGGTGTGAATACCAACGGACGCACCGAATATGACATCATTGACAACCCCGGCGAATACTACGAAGCCTACTACATGGCACTGCGCAACAACTTCATGTACCGCCAGGAAAATCCCATGTCGTTCGACCAGGCACACATCACTGCCAATAAAACTCTTCCCCTCCCCAGTACTCAGATGGGCTTGGGCTACATGGTCTACGACGTACCCCAAGGCGAATTCCTCATCGGTACCAACGGACGTCTCAATCCTCATGCCGTATTGGGCAACCGCGTGGTCAACGGCTCACAAATCTACACACTCTACCCTGACGACTGGCTCAAGAACGGTACCCGCAACGGATTCCGTCAGGAATACAACATCAACGTGACCGGTGGCAACGAAAAATACTCCATAATGGCAGCATTAGGCTACCTCGACAATGAAGGTCTCACACCTTCGAGCGACATACGCCGTATAAGCACCCGACTCAAAGCCAACTACCAGGCATTCTCATTCCTGCGGCTCGGTGCCAGCGCCGGATACACCAATACCAACTCCAACAACCTCGGTGACGTATTCGGCACACCATACACCGTAGCGCCAATCTATCCGCTGTTCATACGCGACGCCAACGGAAAGATACTCCGTGACAAAAACGGCCGACGCTATGACTACGGCAACCGCGACATGGGCGTGATGCGACCCGTCGAACAGAATGGCAACCCCATACAGTCCGACATCCTCGACATCAACAGCAACAGCTCCAACGCCTACAGCATACAGGGATTCGCCACATTCGACTTCCTCGAATCATTCCATTTCACCATCAACGGCTCCGTTTACATCACCGAAGCCCGCACCAAACGCACCTACAACCCCGACTACGGTTACTCGCAGACCGACGGAGGTAGCACCACCGTCAACCACGACCGCACCACCGACACCAACTACCAGCAGCTCCTCAACTACAACCGTCAGTTCGGTCCGCACAACGTCGACGTACTTCTCGGCCACGAATACTCCCGCCAGACAGGCACATACCTCGGTGGCAACGGTAGCAACTTCGCCGACTATAACTCCAACTCCGAGCTAAGCGGCGTCATCATCTTCGGCTCACCAGAATCCGGACGCAGTTTATACAATGTCGAAGGTTGGTTTGCCCGCGCACAATACGACTACAACAGCCGATACTTCTTCTCCGGCAGTTTCCGTCGCGACGGATCATCCAACTTCCACCCCAATCACCGCTGGGGCAACTTCTGGAGCCTTGGTGGAGCATGGATTCTCTCAAAAGAAGAATGGTTCCCCAAGACACAGCTCGTCAACATGCTTAAATACAAAATATCCTACGGTGAGCAAGGCAACGACGGTATCGGTTCATTCCGTTACACCGACCTCTACTGGATTACCAACAACAATAACGACGTAGCCCTCTCATTCGGCTCCAAAGGCAAGTCCGACATCTCGTGGGAAACCGTGGGCAACTTCAATACCGGTATTGAATTCGAGCTCTTCAACGGACGTCTTAACGGTGGCATCGATTACTACTACCGTTACACACGCGACATGCTCATGTGGCTTTCCGCACCTACCGAAATGGGCTATGACGGATATTATGACAATATCGGCGACATGAGCAATACCGGTATCGAACTAAACCTCAACGGCGACATTATCGCTACCAAGAACGTGCACTGGAACGTCGGTCTTAACCTGACATGGCAGCGCAACCGCATCGAATACATCCCCTCCGAAAAAGCCGGTTTGACCATGGACGGACACCGTGGCTACACATCCGGAAGCTACTTCTACGGCGAGGGACTTCCTATGTACACATTCTATACCAAACGCTTTGCCGGAGTCAACGAAAACGGCGAAAGCATGTTCTACCGCAAGAATAGCGACGGACAGCTTGAAACCACCACCACATACTCCGACGGCGACTACTTCCTGTGCGGCAACGCCATGCCCAAAGTATTCGGCGGATTCAACACTTCGCTCAACGCATTCGGCGTTGACCTCGCCATGCAGTTCAACTACTCCATCGGCGGCAAAAAATGGGACACCGGCTATCAGGCACTCATGAGTGCACCGACCAACATTTCTATCGGCGCCGGACTCCACCGCGACGTATTCAAGAGCTGGACTCCTGAGAACCCATCCACGAGCATACCTATGTTCTACTACTCCGACGTTTACGGAGCTGCAGGCAGCGACCGCTTCCTCACCGACGCAAGCTACCTCACTCTGCGCAACGTCACATTAGGATACACATTCCCCAAATCCATAACCGACCGTTTGAAGATGACCAAGCTGCGTGTATTCTGCACTTGCGAGAACGTAGCCTACTGGACAAAGCGCAAAGGATTCGACCCGCGCACAAGTCTCACCGACGGCTCATACGGCGGATGGCCTCCCATGCGCACCATATCAGGTGGTATCCAAGTACAGTTCTAATTTAATCAACTCCGACAAACATGAAAAAGATTTTCAATCACACCATACTCCTTTCAGCCCTGTCCATCATGGCTTTCACAGCCACAGGATGTCTTGAGGAAGCTTTACCCGAGGACGGTTCTTTCACTGAAGATCAGGTGGAAGATGCCGACAAAGCCGCTCTCGCAGGCGCCATGACAAGCTACTTTACCGCCGGCGGCGACAATTCCTGGGACATCGGTTACGCCACATTCATGATGTGGCGCGACGCCATGACCGCCGATTTCCCGGTCAATGACGCTTCTTGGGACTACTACAACTATTACAACTCCCAGGTATCGCTTGGCAATACATACAACTCCGGATTGTGGTGGGACCGCGGTTACTACCACATAAGCCGTGCCAACAAGACTCTTGCCATCTCAAGCACCGACATAGACAGCGAAGACGCTTATTACCGTGGATATGCCTACACTCTGCGAGCCATGCTTTACTTCGATATGGCACGCACTTTTGAGTACAAGCACACCGACATCGAAGCTCTTGACCGTTCAGCCGACCAGCGTGGCGTATGGGGACTTACAGTACCCATTATCACCGAGAACACCACCGAAGCTGAAAGCCGCCGCACACCTCGAGCACCATTTTACCAGATGTACCGCTTCATCAATAGCGACCTCACTAACGCACAGCTGTATCTGCAGAACTTCCACAGCACATCATCCAAAGATACCCCGTCTTTAGGAGTGGCTTACGGTTTGGCGGCACGCTTCTGGCTCGAACTCGGAAGCCGGTTCGACCGCTACCCCGATGATCTCGCAAAGCAGATTGAAAACGAAAGCAACCCCGACCTCGCCCATCTACCGGCACTTGGCATAACCTCGGCAAACGATTGCTTCCGCAATGCGGCTGAATTTGCCCGAAAGGCAATCGGTGAAGGATACACACCCACCACACGCACTCAGTGGTTCGACAAATCCTCCGGATTCAATACCCCCATTGACTCCTGGATGTGGGCTATAATCATATCTCCCGAAAACTGGCTCGCAAAGGAATGCACCTGGAAAGGTTGGGTTTCATACCACTGCCCCGAAGCCACATACGGTATGAGTGAATCCACCGAATACGCGGCATACCGCATGATCGACGCACGTCTTTACGGCGAAATTGACCCCAACGATTGGCGCCGCGACACATGGATAGACCCCGAATTTGCAGCAATGGACGATTCCGACGAGAAGAAAGAAGTCTTCTCATCACGATTCTCTCAAGTGACCACATACAATTACGATGATTTCATCAAGTTCAATGCCTACGCCGGATTCAAATTCCGTCCTGCCGGTGGCAATGGCAAGACTCCATCTGTAGGCAACGCCGTGAGCATTCCTCTCATGCGCATCGAGGAGATGTACCTCATCGAAGCCGAAGCCCTCGCACACTGCAACGGTCCCGCAGCCGGTAAGACAGCCCTTGAATCATTCATGAACGCCTACCGTATGAAAGACGGCACCACTTATTCCACCAATGCAGCCCAACTCGAGGATGTCATCAACGAGATCTGGACTCAGAAACGCATTGAGCTTTGGGGCGAGGGGCTGCTATGGTTCGACTACAAACGCCGTGAGCTCGCCATCGAACGTGGTTACATCGGCACCAACCACCCCTCACTCTACCGCTACAACTCATATCCCGAAGCCGTAGCACCGTGGACCAACATGTACATCGTCGACCGCGTACGCGACCTCAATCAGACAGTGATTCTCAACCCCGACCCCACAGGCGCCATCAAGACCCTCTGGACCGAATAATCTATTCCTCACAACCACATTAAAATTATATATCAATACAATGCGTATCAACAGATATATCAGCACAGCCGCCATACTGGTATCGCTCACCGCGATAAGCACGGCTTGCTCCGACAGCGACAACTGGAAACCGGGTCCCGAGACCAATCCCGGCAACATGAGTGTCTATTTCGGTGAAATGACATCATACAACATTGTGGTCGAACCCGACGACAGCCGTCTGATTCCGGTCACCATAGGCCGTTCCAATACCGATGAAGCCGTGACCGTCCCACTGATTGTCACCCAATGCCCCGAAGGCGCCATAGTTCCGCAATCTGTCGACTTTGCGCCCGAACAGCAGGCAACCACTATCTACATAGACCTGGAGAACATGCCCTCCAAATCACGTGGCACCATCAGCATCGACTTGCCTGAGGATTTGACCTCGCCCTACGGTGCCGGTACCACATCACTGACCTTCAATGTCAATATATCCGGAGCCTGGATTCCGGTTTCCGAAGATGTGACTTTGACCACCGGCGATGTCTACCCCGCCATGACCACCAAACTCTATTATCTTGACGGTACCAACAATTTCAAATTGCCCGACTTCTTCGGTTCCGGTATCGATTTAGTATTTACTATGAACTCTCCGGGCAACGGTTGGACCTACATCACCCCTATCAAGAACTATGTTGATGCAGCCATAGCCTATCCAGAGTTCGGATGGGGCGACTACCCTTACGATGGTGGTTGGTTCCTATACGATGATGCTGCCGACGAATACCCCTATTGGTCACCGGATGGCGCCACATATCCCGAGATAAGCCTGCTCGAATTTGAAAACGCCTATGCCTATATGCAGCTTATCTCCGATGATGCCAACAGCGGATACATCTATTTCGCACCTTACGCATACCTCGGTGACGGATCGGGTAAATATCTTACCATGAACTACTCGTTCACCACCACATTTACCCCTTACACCACCGAAACCGAATAAGGACATACAACCCATAACAAATTTCACATTAAGATTCCAACCTATTATGAAACTACATAAATTCATAGGCTTGCTGGGAGCAGCTCTCTTCATCTCCGCCATGACGGGATGTAGCGACGATGACTCCGTAACTCCGCTCGACAAGTCCGACATGATTGTCGACGATGCCACCTACAGTTCTCTCACATTCCGTTGGGGCAAAGTGGACGGAGCACGTCAATATTCCTACCAGTTTGCAAAATCCGGTTCAAGCACTATCCTCGAAACCGGACTTACCAAAGACAATCACATCACCTTCACAGGGCTGGACCACGACACCGAGTACACACTCACAGTATTGGCATACGCCGCAGTCAACAGCGACCACACCACCTCCGAGCCAATCGTGCTCTCGGCACGTACCACCGACCTGACTACTCTCGAATCGCCGCAACCGGCATGGTCTCGCGAAGCCAATACCGTGATAGTACAATGGCAAGCTGTTGACGGAGCACGTGACTACTCCTATACACTCACCGATGCCGACGGCAACGAGATTGACTCAGGCAGCACTTACGACACCTCGGTTAATTTCACTCAGTTTGCCACCGGACAATACACATTCTCACTCGTGGCTCAAACCACACAGGAAGGTTACCGCAACAGCGCTCCAGCGCAAATCTCCATCGACTTCACACGTGAGCGGGAGGAACTTTGGCGCACTGCAGGTAAATACACCAGTGCATTGCTCAATGACACTTGGGATGCCACTCTCGTAGCCTACGACGACAACTCATATACCCTTCTCTCTTGGTACGGAACCGACGGTTACAATCTCGAATTCTCCATTGACCAGACCGATGCTAACGACATGTTCCGTCTCGGAAGCGAATACACCTACGATTCAGCTACCGACACCTACTCCGTACCTACAGGGCTCACATCTCCCGCCAGCGTAGGAGTACAAGCGTCAGGCAATCGTTGCGCTATGGAAGGCAATGCAGGCAAGGGCTCTGTGGTACTCGCCGTCTCTTCCGGCTCCTCATCCGGTACCGACAGATTCGTTTGGGGTGTCTCAATCGAAGACTTCATCGGCGAATGGAACCTTTCGGCAGGCATGTTGGATGCTTATGATTCTTCCTACGACGAATATTACACCAGCACAGTTACTGTATCATTAGGATCAGAACCCAACACACTGGTAATCCCATTGCCCAATTATTACGGATATGTCCTCGGAAGCAGCACCATTGTTGTTGATTTGGACTCTATGACATTCACCATGCAACCGTTTAGCTTTGGCAACAATACTTGGATTCTATCCGGAGCAGACTCTTCAACTACACCTATTACCGGTACTATTTCCGCAAATAAGATAGAATTCTCCGGCTTCCAGGCATGGAATGATGGGTGGGATTATCTCTCATCGGATTCCTATATTACATACACACGCTAAGCAAAATCCTACAGACAGCGACAATAAATCACCTGTCATAAATCACCAATGCACGGTGCATCCAAATATTGGGTGCACCGTGTTTCTTTTATCTCACAAAAACATACCTCTATCGCCTGATTTCATTAAAAACACCTAACAAGACATATCTTTTCAAAAATAATATAGCCACATCATTGCAGTTGCATAATTATTTACTAATTTTGCATTTGAATTTTTATTCAGCATTTTTTCACCATTTCACTTGTGTTAGGAATTTTAATGAAGCGCACTGCTACACCTTCGCTCTCTCTATCCATAATACCCATAGCATTTCTGTTGATTACACTTGTAGTCATAATTGCCGTAACCGGAGCTTCGGCGGTGCAGGACTACAGCTACTACATTCTCGGGGCTTCGGCAGCCGTCAGCATAGGACTTGGCTGTATCTTTACCCGCAGGGGTAAGTGCCTGCTTCCGGGATTGATGAAAAGTGCCCGTCAGATTATGCCTGCCGTACCCATACTCATATTCATAGGCACACTCTCGGCAACATGGATGCTAAGTGGAGTAGTTCCCGCATTGATTGACTACGGATTACTGCTTCTCGAGCCCAAGACATTCCTATTCATAGCATGTCTCATGTGCGCCATAATATCCGTTATCACAGGTAGCTCATGGACCACCATAGCCACTATCGGAGTAGCCCTAATGGGGGTTGGAGCCGTTATGGGCTACCACCCGGGATGGATAGCCGGAGCCATCATATCCGGAGCGTATTTCGGAGATAAAGTATCTCCGTTGAGCGACACTACAGTACTTGCGGCATCAACATGCGGCGTACCTCTCACCACACACATACGTTACCTTATGCTCACCTCGGCTCCCGCCATGAGCATAGCCCTCGCGGTCTATCTCATTGTAGGGTATTGCAGCGACATCACAGCCACATCCCACGCCCATGAGATTATATACGCCATCCACAGCACTTTCAACATCACCCCTTGGGTACTGATTATTCCCGCACTCACCATCATACTTATAATAAGCCGCATAGGCACAGCATGGACTCTTGCCGTCGGCTCCTTAGCCGGGCTGGTCGGTATATGGATTTTTCAGCCACAGATAGCCCACTCCATAAGTGGCGGTGCCACCGATGCCTACTCCACCTTGGCAACTTCGCTCAAGGTACTCTGCACATCCACCGACATATCCACAGGCAATACCCTGCTCGACCCGCTCGTATCCACATCCGGCATCGAAGGTATGCTGCCTACCATATACCTCGTGCTCTCAGCCATGATATTCGGTGGAGCCATGATAGGCACCGGAATGCTCGGTACTATCACCCATGCCATCACATCGCGCATAAGCCGATCACGCTCACTCATAAGCGCGACTGTAGGTAGCGGACTGTTTCTAAATTCCTGCACCGGCGACCAATACCTGTCCATCATCATAGGCGCCAATCTATACAAGAACACATATCGCCGCCAGGCAATGAAACCGCAGGCGCTGAGCCGCACTCTCGAGGATTCCATCTCGGTGACATCAGTACTTATCCCATGGAACTCATGTGGTGTTACCCAATCCACCGTACTCGGTGTGGCAACATTAGTCTACTTTCCGTTCTGCCTTTTCAATATCCTCAGTCCCGTCATGACCATAATCATGGCATGGACAGGATGGCGCATACACATCCCCTCTACAACCATCCCTGCCACCCGATTGCAAATTTCCAAATAATATCTCGTTTCCGTAATCTTTTCAAGTACGTAAGGTGTTATAGATACATAGTTGCATGATTGCCACATGCACTCATGAACCGACATTTAATTATTATCTATATAACACCGTACTACAATGATTGACAAACGATTCCGCGAAGGCGACGCCAAGACTGATGCCTTCGGCTCAAATGCCATGCTCCAACCATCGCCCGTCGAAAGAATTCCCGATGGCCCCACCACTCCTGAAGTAGCCTACCAGATGGTCAAGGACGAGACTTACGCACAGACCCAGCCACGACTTAATATGGCAACATTCGTTACCACATACATGGACGATTACGCCACAAAACTGATGAACGATGCCATTGCCATCAACTATATCGACGAAACTGAATACCCGCGCGTAGCCGTCATCAATGGTAAATGCATCAACATCGTGGCAAACCTTTGGAACTCACCCGAGGAAGGTAAATGGAAAACCGGAGCTGTAGCCATTGGTTCATCCGAGGCTTGTATGCTCGGCGGAATTGCGGCTTGGATACGTTGGCGCGAGAAACGCAAGGCACAAGGCAAGCCATTCGACAAGCCCAACTTTGTAATATCCACGGCTTATCAGATTTGTTGGCAGAAATTTGCCGAATTATGGCAGATTGAAATGCGCACCGTGCCTATCACCCTCGACAAGACCACCCTCGACCCGCAGGAAGCTATAAAGCTATGCGATGAAAATACCATCTGCGTAGTGCCCATCATGGGTGTGACATGGACGGGACTTAACGATGATGTAGAAGCGCTTGACGCAGCTCTCGACGAATTCAACGCCCGCACCGGCTATGACGTGCCTATCCATATCGATGCCGCATCGGGCGGATTCATCATGCCGTTCCTCAACCCCGACAAGAAATGGGACTTCCGCTTGAAATGGGTACTCTCCATATCCACCTCGGGACACAAGTACGGATTGGTATATCCCGGATTGGGATGGATTGTATGGAAAGACAAGAAATACCTGCCCGACGTAATGTCTTTCAGCGTCAACTATCTTGGAGCCGAGATACGTCAGGTAGGACTGAATTTCTCCCGTCCGGCAGCACAGATTCTCGGACAGTACTACCAGTTCATCAGATTGGGACGTCAGGGATACAAGGAGGTTCAGTTCAATACTCTTGCCGTGGCTCAATACCTCCATGATGAGATAGCGAAAATCGAACCGTTTGTCAATTACGACAAATCATGTCCCAACCCGCTATTCGCATGGCTTATAAAGCCGGAGGTTCAGAAAAACTACAAGTGGACTCTCTTCGACCTTCAGGACAAACTCGCCCAAAAGGGATGGATGGTACCCGCATACACAATGCCCAAGGACATCGAGGAGATTGTGGTGATGCGTATCGTTGTTCGGCATGGCTTCAGCCGGGATATGGCAGACCAGCTTCTTTCCGACATCAATTTCGCCATCGAAGAGCTCAATCAGCTTGAATATCCCACTCCCTCCCGTATCAAGATGGAGAAAAACATCCCTGTCGAAGCAGCTAAGTTCAACCATACCGGACGCTGATTATACACAATTACCTGCATGATGGCGCAATATCCCTCATGCGACAAAGAAAATCGGTGTGTCAGAATTTATTTGGCACACCGATTTTTTATCAAAATACGCAACCCTTCCCGGACCTATACGCGTTATAACATCACAACAATTACACAGATTATGGACATCCTGCACCGACTCAACAGCATCTTCAGCCACGACCGCATTCTGTCAGGCGACCTTTGGAGGGAAATCTACGCACGCGACGCCTCTTATTTCAGAATACCGCCCAAAGCCATAGTGCGCCCTCGCAGTATCGACGAGATCCGACAGTTGCTCGACCTGGCACGTGACACAGGTGTCGGTATCACATTCCGCACAGCAGGAACATCCCTCTCCGGTCAGACCGTCGGCGAAGGCATAATCTGTGAATTGCGCACCGGATGGAAGCGTTATGAAATACGTCAGGAGGGTAAGAGCGTCTGGTTCGAACCCGGCATCACTGCCGACCGGCTCAACGCCTACCTTCGTCCCCACCACACCCACATCGGACCTGACCCGGCAAGCTCATCGGCAGCGATGATGGGCGGAATCCTGTCCAACAATTCAAGCGGTATGCAAGCCGGCGTTCAGCACAATTCATACCATACTCTACGCTCCCTTGAGTTCATGCTGGCAAACGGCAACCGCTACAACAGTGCCGACATATCCCATCGCCGCAGATTTGAAACTGAAGAAAAGATTCTTTGCAGCGGATTGATGGACATCCGCAGACGCATAATGTCCAACGATGCCATTCGCGATAAGATACTGCGTAAATACCGCATCAAGAATGTCACCGGATACGCCATGAACGCATTCGTGGACTTCGACAATCCCATGGATATATTCACTCACGCGCTCATTGGCAGCGAGGGTACTCTCGCCTACATCATATCGGGCGAGCTCAACACCCTTCCTCTCTACTCCACATATAGCAGCTGCATGTTATATTTTCCCGATGTAACCTCAGCCGCGGCATCGGCTGCATGGCTCGGCGAGCAAGGGGCACTGGCGGTGGAGATGATGGACTACGCATCCATCTCAAGCTACATGGGTAGCAAAAACGATATGCCGCCGGGTACCACAGCCATGCTTGTGGACTTCGGCAGCGGCTCACCGCAGGAAATGGCAGAAATCACCGGTCATCTCACCCCCGAGTTCCGCAACATAAGCCACCTCAGTCACATGGAGCCATTCACCCGCACCATAGCCGAACGCGACGCTCTGTGGCGCATGCGGGATGGTATCTTCCCATGCGTGGCGGGTGCACGCACACCCGGTGCCACCGTAATCCTTGAGGATGTAGCCGCCGAGGTGGGCAATCTCGACAGGTTGGTCGACGGAGTACAGGCTCTATTCAAGAAATATGGCTACCAAGGAGCCATATTCGGACACGCACGCGACGGCAACATCCACCCCATGCTCACATCATCCATGGCAGCGGAGAAGGACACTGCCCGGTTCCGTAATTTCATGGACGACCTCGTGACTCACGTCATATCACTCGATGGCTCGCTGAAAGGCGAACACGGCACAGGTCGCGCCATCGCCCCATTCGTCGAACGGGAGTGGGGTCCTGAGATATACTCTCTCATGAAAGAACTCAAACACCTTGCCGACCCGCAGGGAATACTAAATCCGGGAGTAATCATCAATACCGACCCTGATTGCTTTATGGGTCCCATGAAAGAGATGACTCTGTTTGGCGACAAACTCGGTTACGACCAAGCCGACAAATGCATGGAATGCGGATATTGCGAACACGTATGCCCTACGCGCGACATCACACTCACGCCCCGCCAGCGCATTCAGGCTCTCCGCATCATAGCACAGACCGGACGGGAGGACCTGAAGAAGGAATACCGGTATATCGGTGAAGAAACATGCTGTTCCGACGGTTCATGCCGGATGCCGTGCCCCATGCAGATATCCACAGCCGAAATCACCGACCGCGTCAGAGACAATACCGACCCGCGCCTGTACGAACGTATGCTCAGCGCGAGTGCCGGACGCTATGGCGCCGTCGAATCAGCCATAAGGGGCATACTGCGCACAGCGGTCATCACCGGCAAGATAATATCTCCGTATCCGCTTATATGGGCAACCGATTTCATGCACCAGATCTACTCACAGGTTCCGCACTGGTCACGCCACTTCCCATATCCCGCACGACTTCACTGGAATCATGTCACGCAACCCGATTTTATATACTTCCCCGCATGCGTCACACGCATATTCGGAGGTTCATCGCTCGGAAAGGACGATATGATTACCGTGGTTATGAGGATAGCCGAACGCGCAGGACTCAAAGTGTCATTGCCCGAAGAGATGCACGGATTGTGTTGCTCGCAGATATGGCAGCACAAGGGCGACCCGGAAGGTCAACGCACCATTGCCGACAAGACAGTCGAAACATTCTACCGGATAAGCCGGGAAGGAACCATACCCATCTTCTGCGACACCACCTCGTGCACGCACACACTCCTCCACTCCATGGCATCGGCATTGAGCGAAGAAAACAAAACCCGGTTTGCTAAATTACGCATCATCGACATCACCCGGTGGCTTGCCGACGATGTCATGCCGCGTCTCAGAGTCGTAACACCCAAGCATAAGGTATTGCTTCACCCCACATGTGCGGCACGGTTGCTCAATCTACAGGATACCATGGCGGCTATTGCGGAAAAATGTGCACATGAAGTAATCATTCCTGTCAGCTGCCAATGCTGCGGAGCCGCCGGCGACAGGGGATTCATATACCCTGAAGTGGCACAAAGCGCCACCGCCGATGAACGCCGGGAGATAGCACACGAGGAGTTCGACGGATGCTACTCGCTCGCTCGCACATGCGAAATATCCATGATGGACACCATCAAGCGTCCTTACGAATCCATAGTGTATCTTGTCGACGAAACCACAGCCTCGGCTATCGACACCCCCGCCGGATAACGCCAAGCCCTATGGTCCATCCGTCCCTGCCCGCCGGTTATTGATTACGCTTGCGTTCCCTGCGTTTCAGAGTAAAATGCAGCAACACTATGCACACGAGCGTCACCCCGATTACCCCGAAATAAAACAGGTAATTGCCGGCAGCAAGCTCACCGCGCCCTATATAGCTCATCACTGCAAGATAGGCAAGCAGCAGGACCGGTATGGTTGTAGAGCGTTTTAGTTTCATAGACTCATGTATCTTAATTTTCGGATGTATTCTCACCATCAATCTGGCGGTAAGGCGATTCTTGAGGATTAAAATTACCCTCGGTCAGATGGTTGTATATTCTCAGACATGCCCACGCATCAATCGCCGCATAATGCTGTTGACCCACTGTCAGTTCCGGGGCTTCCCAGTTCGACAGCCGCTGCCCTTTGGATATACGCTTGCCGAACAATATGCCGTAGATTTTCTGCAAGCTCGCGTCAGCTATTCCGTAATCGCCCACAAACCCCTGCAAATCCACGAATCCGTGCGGAACAAACTCACTTATCTTATGCAGCACGAAAAAGTCATCCTTGAGCGACAAGCCTATTTTCAGTACCGAATCATTCTCTATGAACGCGCACAATTCCGGCAATAGCCCGGTCTTGTTTATTCTGAACAGATAGCCATGTGCCAGTGTCGATATTTGTATCAGCGACACATTGAAGCTGCGACCTTTCTGAAAAGCCGGACGCGTCTCGGTATCGAACCCCACACGTTCCTCCCGTGCAAGCAGCGTCAATACTTCCCGAGCTGCATCGGCATCCTCTATCACAGTTATCTCGCCCGGAAATTCCACCATAGGCATTCCCGCGAGCACATCTTTGGGTATGGATATTTTAAGTGATTCCGTAAGCATCTGTTTCAAAATTTTATATCCGGCACATCAGTTACCGTCACTCCGGGGAACATGCGCGCCACATATCGTTCCACAAATCCGTGGGTATCGGCGCATATTATAGGGTCACTGTCAAAATGACGGTTGTACATCACGCTATGCAGCTCCATACCACGGCGCTTGATAGCCTCCAACGACAACACTGTGTGGTTTATCGACCCTAACCGTCCGTTGGTCACCAACACCACCGGTATGCGGCGGGTCATGGCGTAATCTATGGCAAAGAAATCATCGGTGATAGGCACCATCAATCCGCCCGCGCCCTCTATCAGCACCACATCATAACGCGATGCCAGTTCTGCAGTGGCACGGTCTATCTCACCGAGGTCTATGGTGCGGTTATCCATCGCAGCCGCGAGTTGCGCCGAAGCAGGATACGTCAGCACTATCGGTGCTGTATTGTGGTTTATATCATCCTGAAGCAATCCGGTTCCCATTATCTTGCGGTGAACGTCGATATCTTCCGAATATTCCTTGCAACCGGTCTGAATGAATTTCTGTGTAATCACACTTTTACCCTGCGCCATCAGTTGAGCCGCAAGATAACCGGTAGCGTAACTCTTACCGGCATCGGTATCTATACCCGATATGAACAACACTTCTCCCATAGCATTCAATCGCTAAATCGTTACTTTTTCTTCACCGGTTTCTCATCGGCGAATCGGTTAGGAAAATCCAAATGCACTTTCGGGCGTGACAATGCGTAGCACACGAAGAACACCCCGGCTGCTATGCACGGCACACTCAGCCATTGCCCCATATTGAGCGACATATTGGCTTCAAACGCCACCTGGTCGTTCTTTATAAATTCTATCAGGAAGCGCGGCACGAAAATTCCTAAGAAAAACACTCCGAATATCAAGCCCGGACGCTCCTCGGCATTCTTCTTCCAGTACATCCACATAAGCAGCGCAAACAATGCGAAATAACACAACGCCTCATAAATCTGCGTCGGATGGCACGCCACCCCCTGATACATTTCGTGCCACTCGCGCGAGCGCACAAACATCATACCCCATGGAAGGTCTGTGCCGTGACCGAATATCTCGGAATTCATCAGATTGCCTATCCTTATCAATCCCCCCACCAGCGCTATCGGCACCACAAGGCGGTCAAATGTCCACAGCGGACTGCGTTTGGTGGTGATGAGCGAGAACATCAGCACACCGAGTATCACACCTATAGTGCCGCCGTGGCTTGCCAGACCTCCGTTCCACACCTTGAATATCTCCATAGGATGCGAACCGTAGAAATCCCACTCGTAGAAAAACACATGTCCCAGACGCGCGCCCACGATAGTTCCGGCAACAACCCACAGTAGCAATGTGCCGAGCCACTTCTCGGGTGCACCCTCGTGTTTGAACATACGGCCCACTATCTCGTAGCCTATCAGGAAACCTATGGCAAACATCAATCCATACCAGCGAACCGAGATCGGCGAGCTTATAAGTTCAGGACTGACATTCCATACTATATATCCAAGCATAAATCTTCAATCTAAATTATTAACCCTGCAAAGTTACCAAATTCTTTTCAATCGGCACACCACATCCTCATACGACTATCTACGGACGTGCGCCGAGTTGACGTAAAAGTCTCTCATCATTACCACGTACAGCCCGCACTATTTCCTGCATTCTCTTTACAGTATCGGGATAACGCGCCGCCACATTTTCCAGTTCACCGCTGTCCGACGCTCCGTAAAGCTGCGGCTCCGACAGATATCCGGTCTCGATTTCGGTACCCCAAGGCACTATCTTCGGACCTTGACTCGGCTCTATGTATTTCCACTCGGGCGTACGGAGCGAAAGCGTTTTGTCAGCAGCCTGCTCCAGCACCCATGGACGCGGACTGGAATCCGTACCGAGCATATTGCCCAAACGGTCGTAACTGTCCGGCGCGGCTCCGCGGGGCACGCGGGCTCCTATCAATCCTGCCAACGACGACAGCCAATCAATCTGCGACACCAGCACATCACTCTCCATGCCCTTGTCCACATGACCGGGCCAACGCACTATCATAGGCACACGCGTACCACCCTCAAAGGCACTGTATTTACCTCCGCGCAATCCGCCTGTAGGCGAATGCCCGTTGAGCAACTCCTTGGCTCGGTCATCATACCCGTCATCCACCACAGGTCCGTTATCGCTCGACAGTATCACAAGCGTATTATCCGCTATACCGAGACTATCGAGTGCATCCAATATCCGTCCCACGCTCCAGTCAAACTGCACTATAGCATCACCACGAACACCCATTGCATTCTTGCCCCTGAACCGTTCGTGAGGGAATCGCGGCACATGGACATCGTTCGTGGCAAAATACATGAAAAACGGCTCACTGCTATGCTCACGCATATAAGCCAACGCATGCTCTGTTATGGAATCTGCTATATTCTCATCCTTCCACAATGCCTTACCGCCACCCTTCATATAGCCTATTCGGCTTATTCCGTTCACTATCGACTGGTCATGTCCATGGCTCGGCAGCATATTATACAGCAATTCCGGATTATCCTTTCCGGTAGGTTCGCCCTCGAAATTACGCACATAGCTCACCTCTATCGGAGCGTCGGCATCATAATTGGCAACCATGCCGTTCTCTATGAACACACACGGCACACGGTCGGCAGTGGCGGCCATTATATATGAATAGTCAAATCCCAGGTCAGCGAGTGCCGCCGGAAGCGGAGCGTTCCAGTCCTGCTCACCCGACTTGTCACCGAGTCCAAGATGCCATTTGCCGAACGCTGCCGTACTGTACCCGCGGCTCTTGAACGCATCAGCCATCGTGAACTGCTCGGGACGTATTATCATACCGGCATTGCCGGCGGCGACATCGGTACCCTCCTTACGCCACGCATACTCACCCGTGAGCATTCCGTAACGCGACGGTGTACTTGTAGCGGCAGCTGCATGAGCGTTGGTAAACCGTATGCCATCGCCGGCAAGACGGTTCACATTAGGTGTGCTCACGTTTTTCGCTCCATAGCATTCCAGATCGCCATAGCCAAGGTCATCGGCATAAATCAATATCACGTTTGGACGCTGCTCGCGCGTTTCAGCCGCATCGGCAGCATGGTTGCCCAACATTGCCGCTACGGCACAAGGCATCACATTTTTATAATTCATAGCCATGAAATTCATTACATTGAATCACAAAGATAACATCATTCCGTCCCCCTCGCAATAAAATGCGCCGGTGTTTTTCACATCGGCGCACTTTATCAATATCTAAGAGTATTTCTTACCAGGCAAACATAGGATATTTGTCCATAGTGGCGTTCACCTTCTCGCGTACCGACTTTATCACTGCCGGATTTTCAGGATTGGCAAGCACCATATCTATCATCTCCACTATCTCTCCCATCAAAGCTTCCTTAGCGCCACGGGTGGTGATGGCGGGTGTTCCCAAGCGGATACCCGAGGTCTGGAATGGCGAACGGCTGTCAAACGGCACCATATTCTTGTTGGCCGTGATATCGGCTTCTACCAGCACACGCTCAGCCACCTTACCGGTAAGTTCGGGGAACTTGGTACGAAGATCCAGAAGTATGCAGTGGTTGTCAGTTCCGTTGGATATCACCTTGTAGCCTTTGTCCACCAATGCCTGTGCCATAGCTGCGGCATTGTTCTTGACCTGAAGCTGATATTCGCGGTATTCGGGCTGCAACGCTTCGCCGAATGCCACAGCCTTTCCGGCTATCACATGCTCAAGCGGGCCACCCTGCACACCGGGGAACACGGCTGAATCCAGAAGCGACGACATCATGCGCACTTCACCCTTGTTGTTGGTTTTTCCGAACGGATTCGGGAAGTCCTCACCCATCATTATCACACCGCCGCGAGGTCCGCGGAGTGTCTTATGGGTGGTCGATGTTACTATATGGGCATATTTCACGGGATTGTCCAGCAAGCCGGCGGCTATCAGACCGGCGGGATGAGCCATGTCCACCATGAATATGGCACCGATTTCATCGGCAAGGCGACGCATACGCGCATAGTCCCATTCGCGTGAGTAAGCGCTCGCGCCACCGATTATCAGACGCGGACGTTCGCGACGTGCCACCTCTTCCATCTGCTCGTAATCCACCAGACCATCCTCGGCACGCACATTGTACTCCAATGCCTGGAACATCAGACCTGAGAAATTCACGGGACTGCCGTGCGACAGGTGACCGCCGTGCGACAGGTTAAGTCCTAAGAACTTGTCGCCCGGTTTCAGACATGCCATGAACACAGCCATATTTGCCTGTGCGCCGGAGTGGGGCTGAACGTTGGCATAAGATGCGCCGAACAGTTCTTTCAATCTGTCTATGGCAAGTTGCTCCACCATGTCCACCACTTGGCAACCACCGTAATAGCGGTGACCCGGATAGCCCTCGGCATACTTGTTGGTCAGGCACGATCCCATAGCCTTCATCACTTCGTCGCTCACGAAGTTTTCCGATGCTATTAGCTCTATACCATGCTTCTGGCGTTGATACTCTTGGTTGATTAACTCAAAAATCTGATTGTCAGGTTGCATAATGTTGTAAAATTATATCTATTGGATTTTTACTCTGTCATTGTTTTTTCTTCTTGGCAACAGTCCAGCCGAACCTGCCCAACGGCTCGCCTTGGGCGTAATATTGCCCGTGTGAATAGTTCAGCAATCCGGCATTGCCCAATTGGAATGCTCCGGTTTCGGCATCGAGCAGTGTCTCATCGGCGAGCACGGCAAGCACATCGGCTATGAACATATCGTGACTGCCCAGATGCACTATCTCCTTCACACGGCACTCTATGCTTAAGGGCGATTCGGCTATGTGCGGACACCCTACCTTCACACCCTCCACCGGCGTAAGCCCGGTCTCTTTCCACTTGTCATAGTCACGGCCCGAACGCACGCCGCACCAATCGGTGGCACGCGCCATATCCGCGGTAGTCAGGTTGATGGTAAACTCCATGCGCTCCTTTATCAACTCGTATGAGTAACGTTCGGGGCGCACCGATATATAGCACATGGCAGGGTCGGTACACAATGTTCCGGTCCACGCCACAGTGATGAGATTGCTGCGCTCCATGTCACCGCAGCTCACCAGCACAGCCGGGAGCGGATATATCATGGTGCCGGGTTTCCACACTTGCTTCATAACACGTAGCCCTTGCGCATTAATCTATTATCGCATCACCGCTTTTCACGCTTTGACCGCAGTAATGGCAACGTATAGTCACATCCTCGCGGTCCACTACATGGAAGCGTGTGCGCATCGGTTCATTATTGGTTATGCACTTCGGATTGCCGCAACGCACTATGCCCACTATCTCGTCGGGCAACTGCACCTGACGCTTCTCCACCACATCGAAATCACGTATTATATTGATTTTCGCGTGCGGGGCTATCAGGGCTATGCGGTTTATCACATCCTCCGGAAATTCCACGTCGGCTACCTTGATTATGCCCTTCAGACCCAATCGTTTGCTCGACAGGTTATTACCGATAGTCACATTATTGTTCATGCGTTCAATACCCAGTATCTTCACTGCCTTGAACAGCACATTGTTAGGCACGTGGTCTATCACCGTGCCCTGGCGCAGTGCAGCCACTGCGAGTTCTTTCTTTGCTGTTGTCGTCATACGGCTGCCTCCTTGTAAATATCTATTCCCAATGCCTTGCATATTATAGCCTGACGGGCATATAACCCGTTGCGTGCCTGTTCGAAATAGTACGCCTTCGGATTGTCATCCACATCCTGGGCTATCTCATTGACGCGGGGAAGCGGATGGAGCACACGCAGATTCGGCTTCGAATCATCAAGCATCGACGCATGCAGATTGTACAGATTCTTCACTCGTTCATACTCCATGATGTCGGTGAAACGTTCACGCTGTACACGCGTCATGTACAATATGTCGGATTGGTTTATCACATCCTGCGAGAACTCCGTGTGCTCGTAATAGCGCAGCCCGTTGGCGTCACAGAATTCCTTGTACTCCTTGGGCATTTTCAACTCGTCGCATGCCACGAAATGGAACGTGGGATTGAAGTAGCGCAACGCCATCAGCAACGAATGCACCGTACGTCCGTACTTTAGGTCACCCACCATCGTTATGGTCAGATTGTCGAGACGACCCTGCGTCTTGGATATCGAATAGAGGTCGAGCATCGTTTGCGACGGATGCTGGTTGGCACCGTCTCCGGCATTGATTACCGGAACGTCTGTCACCTCAGTGGCATAACGCGCCGCCCCTTCCAGATAGTGGCGCATGATTATCAGGTCCACATAATTGCTCACCATCTTTATGGTGTCCTTGAGAGTCTCACCTTTCGACGAACTGGTGGTGGAGACATCCGAGAAGCCTATCACTCGTCCGCCGAGACGGTTCACTGCGGTTTCAAAACTAAGGCGCGTGCGGGTCGACGGTTCAAAAAAAAGAGTCGCCACGACCTTCCCGTCAAGAATTTTTTGGTCGGGGTGCTCTTCGAAGAAGCGTGCTCGCTCTATTAAGTCGAGGATTTCATCGCGTGAGATGTCATCTATCGACACGAGACTGTTGCTGTTCATATCGTTGGAATGTTTCCGAATGTGAATATCCTGTGACTGCAAAGTTAATGAATATCCCATCCTTTAGCAAATTTTATTTGCCATTCCGTCACGATTTTTCTTACAATGGTTGCCGCGCGGTACGGCGGAGTCTACACCCCGCCACGCTTATCACCGGCGGGTAAGCGACAGGAACGATGCCGGTATCGGCGTACTGAAGTTCATCTCACGCCGCGTCACTGGATGCACAAAACGCAACGTCTGCGCATGAAGCGCCAACCGGTGTATCGGACTCGCACCTGCTCCATAGCGGCGGTCGCCGGATATCGGATGACCCAGGTCTTTCATGTGCACACGTATCTGATTCTTGCGGCCGGTATCCAGCTCCACTTCAAGCATAGTGTAATTCGGACCCTGCTTTAAAGTCTTGTAGCGGGTCACCGCAAGCTGTCCTTTCGAGGGGTCGTCGGTGGAATACACCTCATATTTCGATGTCTCGGCAAGATAGCTGCGCACCACACCTTCCGACGGTTCCACATCACCCTCCACCACGGCAAGATATTTACGGTTCAGCACCATATTGTTCCAGTTGTGCTGCATCGTTTCCTTAGCCTTTTCGTTCTTGGCAAACATCATAAGCCCCGACGTGTCACGGTCAAGGCGGTGCACTATAAATAGCTTGTTCATCGGATTGGCCCATTTCACGTAGTCGCGCAGTATCGAATACGCTGTGCCGTCTTTCTTTGTATCGGTACCCATCGAGAGCAACCCGTAGCCTTTGTTCACCACTATGATGTCGTCATCCTCATACACTATCTTCAGTCGGCGGTGATAGAACACTTTAAATTCGCGGGTGAAGTTCACTTTCACCTCATCGCCCGCTTTCAGCTCATGGTCAAACTGGCGTTGGGGTATGCCGTTCACGGCTACTTGGTCATGTCCGAGCATCTGTTTCAAGCGCGTACGCTTTACCTCAGGCATTGCCGATATCAGGAACTCAAGCAGCGGAGCATCCTCCGTCACATTATATTTATTTATCACATCAGGCTTGAAGGGCGACACCCTTTGCTTGCCTTCCGATGCACGTCGCGGCATAATATTATCCTGTTTTTACAGTGGTTCAACGTCTGTTATTTTTTCTTCTTGGCAACGACACGGCGTGTTGTTGTCTTCTTCGGCTTCTCGTCCTGCTGTTGTACTATCGCAAGACACTCTTCGAGAGTGAGTGCCGAGGGGTCGGCCACGGTCTTCGGTATCTTGTAATTGCTTTTCTTATAGGCAATATACACTCCGTAGCGGCCGTTCAATATCTGCATATCCGCATCTTCGTCAAAGGTCTTTACCACCTTCTTGTCATCCGCTTCCCGCTTCTTGTTTATAAGTTCCACGGCCTCTTCGAGAGTTATCGACAGGGGGTTCAACGCCTTGGGTATCGACACGAATTTGCCGGCATGGCGCACATACGGTCCGAACCGTCCCACGGCAACCGTCACCTCGGCATCCTCATATTTGCCGAGTGTACGCGGTAGTTCAAACAATTTCAAAGCCTCCTCCAGTGTGATGTCAAATACCGACTGCTCCTTGCGCAACGACGCAAACTGAGGTTTCTCTTCATCTCCGCTGTCGCCTATCTGAACCACCGGTCCGAAACGGCCTATTTTCACCGACACCGGCTTGCCGCTCTCGGGATGTGTACCCAACAGACGCTCGCCCACTTTGTGTTCGAGTCTCATGCCGTTGGCTTTCTCCACTTCGGGATGGAACACATCATAGAAATCGCCTATCTCTTTCTGCCATGCAGCCTTGCCTTCGGCAACCAGGTCAAAGCGTTCTTCCAGATCAGCGGTGAAATTATAGTCAAGTACATTGGGGAAATATTCAGTAAGGAAGTCATTGACCACCACTCCTATATCAGTAGGCACGAGTTTGCCTTTGTCGGCGCCCACGGTCATTGACGCGCTGTCGGTGGTCAATCTATGGTCAGCCAACCGCAAAGTTACAAACTCACGTTTCTCACCCGGACGGTCACCCTTCTCCACATATTCACGCTGCTGGATAGTGGATATTGTAGGAGCATAGGTCGACGGACGTCCTATGCCCAGCTCCTCCATCTTTTTCACCAACGATGCTTCGGTATATCGCGGAGGATGCTGTGTGTAACGCTCCGTAGCCACTATTTCGTCGGCATCGAGCATCTGGCCGCGCTCTACCGGGGGGAGCACGGACATGTCGGCATCATCCTGCGGGGCATCATCGCGGCTCTCGCTGTACACTCGCAGGAAGCCGTCGAAACGCACTACCTCCCCTGTAGCCGTGAAATGTTCGCTACGGGTGCTCGGAGTGATTTCCACAGTTGTCTTTTCTATCTCCGCATCGGCCATCTGCGACGCTATCGTACGTTTCCATATCAGCGCGTAAAGTCTGCGCTCCTGCTGGGTTCCGTCTATATCATGATTGGATATATATGTCGGACGTATGGCCTCGTGTGCCTCCTGCGCTCCTTTTGAGCGGGTATGGTAATGCCGCACTTTCAGATAATCTTCGCCCAAAGTCGATTTTATCTCTGCCGATATCGTGGATATTGCCAGCGACGACAGATTGAGCGAGTCCGTACGCATATATGTTATGTGACCGGCTTCATAAAGACGTTGTGCCACCATCATGGTCTGTGACACGGTAAAACCGAGCTTGCGGGCTGCTTCTTGTTGTAGCGTGGAGGTGGTAAAGGGGGCTGCGGGCGACTTCTTGAGCGGCTTCACGCTCACATCGGTCACCTTATATCCGGCATTCTTGCAATCCTCCAGAAACGCTCGTGCCGCAGTCTCATCCGGCAGTCGTTTCGACAATTCCGCACGTATGGGTTGATGGCGTTGCGCGTCGGAGAACTGTGCGGTGACACGGAAATACGGCTCGGCAACGAAATTCTTTATCTCATTCTCACGTTCCACTATAAGGCGCACGGCAACCGACTGGACACGACCTGCCGACAACGCCGGCTTGATTTTCTTCCACAGCACCGGCGACAGCTCAAAACCCACTATACGGTCCAGCACGCGGCGTGCCTGTTGCGCATCCACACGGTTTATATCTATCCCGCGGGGATTGGCTATGGCATTGAGTATCGCATCCTTGGTTATCTCATGAAACACTATGCGCCGCGTCGTTTCGGCATTAAGTCCCAGCACTTCATAAAGGTGCCATGCTATAGCCTCTCCCTCGCGGTCCTCATCAGATGCAAGCCACACCATCTGTGCCTCCTTAGCCGCCTTCTTCAGACTCTTCACAAGCTCCTGCTTATCGGCGGGTATCTCATATTCCGGTTCGAACGCATGGTCCTTGTCTATGCTGAAATCCTTCTTACGCAAATCGCGTATATGGCCGTAGCTCGACATCACCTTGTAGTCCTTGCCTAAAAATTTTTCTATGGTTTTAGCCTTGGCAGGCGACTCCACTATGACAAGATTTTTTATCATGGCTGCAATATAGTGTTTGAATCAGTTTCTTTTATTTAGCAGGTCAGTTCACATTATTATATGTGACTAACACAAATTGGCGACAAAAATACGAATAAGTGAGTGCAGTGCCAAATTTTTATTTGAGCACTGCCGAACGAGAGTATTTTAGACGCAGTCAAAAATACGACCAAGCGAGCGCAGTGCCAAATTTTTATTTGAGCATTACCGAGCGAGAGTATTTTAGACGCATTCAAAAATACGACCAAGCGGGCGCAGTGCCAAATTTCTATTTGAGCATTGCAGAATGTGCGTCAACACTTAAAACGGCATCAAAAGTAGGAAAAGAAATCCATTTAATCCGCCACGCTCAAATAAAATTAACACACACGCACCTTACTAAAGATTATATCTTTAGCAATTACACACCATCCCGTATTTTTAACATTAATCTCACTGTCACTTTCCGTAAAGCATCCCGGCAGCCACATCCGATGCCACCTGAGTGCCTTTGCTCACTGACACTATGGCAAATGCAAACGGCAAAGTGTTGGCAGGACCATTGGCAGTAACCAACGTATCAAGTGCCACGACATCCTTCCCTGTCATATCCACTCCGGCAGCTATGGACTCAAAGCCGGGATAGCACGTGGCAGGACGTTCGTCGAGTATGCCGAGAGGTGCGAGCACCACAGCCGGCGAAGCACAGATTGCAGCCACACGACCACCGCGCGCATAATGCTCGCGCAACATAGCGGTCAACGGTTCGCAAGCGGCAAGATTGGACGCTCCCGGCATACCACCCGGGCATATCAACCATTCGGTATCGGCGGTAAGTTTCATGTCCGATATCACGCAGTCGGCATTCACACTCACGCCATGGGCGCCTGTAACCTCACGGGTAGCATTGATTGACACTGTCGTCACATCCATTTCGGCACGACGCAGCACATCCACTGTAGCGAGGGCTTCCACCTCTTCAAATCCATCGGCTAAAAACAAATAAGATTTCTTCATATATCTCGTATTTAATATTTCGTACATGTTATAACACACAAATATAACAAATATATTTATATCCGATGAAAAGAAATCGCATCCATCGCCCGCAGGCAATATCCCATTTCGCTCCCCTTTTGCACCATAGCTATCAAACCACATCATTTTGTGGTTTGAAATATTCGTAATCCAATTATTTTATTCTGGCGAGGAAATACCTCGGTGTATGGGAGATGCTATATAACCCGGATTTTAATTGTACCGAATTCGGTATAATTAAAAATACAGCCGTCAGCAATAATTTTGTCCTTTCCACAAAGACATGGATTGAGCGGACAGCACTAAAAAATTGATTCTCTCAATCCATTCCGAAGCACTCAATACAAAAGATAGCAAACCTGCACTCATTCTAAAGTGGTCAAATTCGACCACTTTGAAATTGGGATTGTGGATAAGTCCCCATGTCCCAAGTATGTGCCACCATATCGTCCTGCTTTGGATTGAAGTGATATGGCGTTTGTTCGTGCCACAAATTCCTTGACGCTTATCTTGAAACTGTTGAGACCGGACTGATTTCTAATTGTGGCGAATTCGCCATAATTAAAATCCGGATTATACACTTTCTCCCAAATACCGATAAACTCAAGCGTGTTACGGTTACGCAGCCAATCCGTGATGAAGAAGTCCCCATCTTTGGCACGCAACATATCGGTGAGACAAATGTAATCCTCTCCGTTTACTTTTACAACATTAACTTCGGTATCTTTTACGGTTATTTTTGCCATTTGGAAATAAGCGTTTGTTTTCAAAACAAAGATACTTCAAAAAATCCGACACATCAACGCATTATCCCACTTTTCAGCAAGATTGAATCTGATGTCGACAATACTGGTGTTCGGTAGTCTATTTGACAAATTTTCCGTAAGCCACATCCGGTATTCTATGTTCATAAACCATTTTTTTACCTTAACTTTGCTACCTGATTTCTGAAAAACATGCCTGGGATAGGCAATAAGCCTTATTGAAAATAATATGAAACCGAAACTGATTATATTTGATTTTGACGGAACTTTAGCCGACACTACAGCCACCATCCTCACCACCTACCGTATGACCATCGACGAACTGGGCATTCCGGAGCGTTCCGACGCGGAGTATCAGGCAACGATAGGTGTACCTTTGAGGGAAGGATTCCGCCAGTTATATCCCGATTTCACTGAATCCGAAATCGACAATTGCGTCGACACCTATCGCCGAATCTTTTATGCCAATAAGCAACTGTTCATACCCGAGTTATACCCCGGAGTACAAGATACGCTGCATCAATTGGCATCGCTCGGCATACACATGTCCGTAGCATCATCGCGTTCCAACGACTCTCTGATAGACTTTTGCAATGCCGACGGCATAACACGTTATTTCGACCTTATCATCGGTGCCGACGATGTGACACACGCCAAACCCGACCCGGAACCCGTACTCATCACTCTCACCAAACTCGGTCAATACCCCGACGACACCATAGTGGTCGGTGACATGCCGGTCGACATTGCCATGGGACGTAGTGCCGGATGCCGCACCGTCGGTGTCACCTACGGCAACTCATCACGACGCGACCTCATCAACGCAGGCGCATCATACATCATCGACTCCATGCCCGAGCTGATAAGCCGCGTCATTTTCGAACAATAACCCATACTCTCCCCCGACCATGAGATTACACCACTCCTTACTGCCGCTGTTCACGCTCATAACCACCGCATGCTCCGGATTCGGCAACGCACCGTACCAAAAATGCGAAGGCTCCGTATGGGCGACCACCTATCATATAACATACAGGAGCCACCGACCGCTCGACGACTCCATAATCCACGTGATGCGGCAGGTCGAGATGTCGTTATCGCCATTTACCGATTCATCGACAGTGTCGCGCATCAACAATGGGGTGTCTGTATCCACCGACACCCTCTTCCGACGCATATTTCTTGCATCAAAAGAGGTCAACAAACTGAGCCATGGCGCATTCGACCCCACCGTAGCCCCGCTCGTCAACCTCTGGGGATTCGGCTACCGCAACACCGGCATACCCCCTACCGATGCCATGATCGACTCCGCCCTCACCCTCGTAGGCATAGACCGTTGCCATATTATTGCCGACACTATTGTACGCCCGACTCCGCACACCGAGTTCAATTTCAGTGCCATAACCAAAGGCTACGGATGCGACCTCATCGGCGAGATGCTACGGCGCAACGGCTGTACCGACTATATGGTCGAGATAGGCGGCGAAATGGCTGTGTCGGGCGCAAATCCGCGTGGCGACAGATGGCATGTCATGGTCGACGCTCCTATAGAAAGCGACACCTCAGTGATTCACAGCCGCATGGCGGTAATAGCCATTACCGATGTCGGAGTCGCCACATCAGGCAATTACCGCAATTTCCGGCAAGAGGAGCATGGCAAGGTATGGCACACTATCGACCCCGTTACCGGCCGGCCGGCACACCCGCATATCCTCAGCGCCACCGTCGTAGCTCCGTCAGCCATGCTTGCCGATGCCCTTGCCACCGCATGCATGGCAATGCCGCTCGACCAAGCCGTCGACATGATTGAACGCACCCCCGCCGCCGCTGCCATGTTCGTACAACCTGCCGACTCCACTTACCGTATCACACGCACCTCCCGTTTCCCCGAACTGCTACCCTGAAAAAAATTATCATCAAAAGTGCAAATTCGCATGGACACCCCATGGTGTCGGTTGTAACTTTGCACCATTATGAGAAAAATCAATGAAATAATAATCCACTGCACCGCCACACCGGCAGGACGCAACGTGAGTATTGGGGAAATCGACCGATGGCATCGCGCCAGAGGATTCAACGGCATCGGCTATCATTTTGTAATTGCACTTGACGGCACCGTGATGAAAGGGAGGGACATCACCTTGGCGGGAGCGCACTGCAAGGGGCACAATGCCAATTCTATCGGAGTATGCTACGTAGGGGGTTGCGACGCATCCATGAGTCCGGCAGATACCCGCACCCCGGCACAACGCACCGCCTTGCAACGTTTCATCCGGCACCTGCGCGACCTTTACCCGGAAGCCACCGTCCACGGACACAACGAATACGCCGCCAAGGCATGTCCTTGCTTCAACGTTCGCGACGAAATCCCTTAACGCCTGTCAACAACCGCCGAATTCGGCACTCATCGCATCGAATCGGCACAACGTATCAGCACCGAAACGCGCCAGCGACCTCCGCACCCGCTCCAACGGCTTACGCTTCATGTCACCGCTCTTGGAATAGAACTTATCGGCATAGCATATCAACCGCTCGAGCAGCGTCTCAGGCACATAATCCGCCACTGGCAACGGCAACTCCTGCTCCACCACCTCCGCTGCAGTAATACCGGCACCGGTATGACGCTCCGCCACACGAGCCACCGTCTCACCGGCACCCTCGCGGCGCAACAATGCCGCCCCTATTACCCCGTGGCGTATATACGGCTCGCTGCCATGGCACTCTATCCCCGGGGCATCCGTAGCATAAATCCCTATGTCATGCAGCATCGCGGCAGCTTCCACCTCATCATCGGCAAGTTCCAGACCGCACCTGTGCGATATCTCCAGCGCTTCGGCAGCCACCGCCCGGCAATGCTTCAAATAAATATCCCGCAAGACACTGCCTGCGGGATAATACTTATCTATGATATGTTGATAATCCATTTTCGGGACGCAAATATCATTCTTCGATTATGGTGTTCCAGCCATGCACATCCTCCATCTCACCATACTGTATGGCACGGAGAGTATTGTACAGCTGGGTGGTCACGGGACCGGGCTTGCCATCCTTGGCAACCACATACTTCACGCCGGTATCCAGATCATCGATTTCACCCACGGGCGATGCCACCGCCGCTGTACCGCACGCGGCAGCTTCCTGCACCTCTGCAAGCTCATCCACCGTGATATGGCGGCTCTCCACCTCCATTCCCATATCCTTGGCTATCTGCTGAAGACTCATATTGGTGATTGAAGGCAATATCGAATCCGACGCGGGAGTTATATACTTGCCATCCTTTATGGCGAAGAAGTTGGCAGGACCGCACTCGTCGAGATACTTCTTCTCTTTCGGGTCGAGGTAAAGCACGGCTGAGTAACCGAGTTCATGCGCACGTTCGCCCGCCCCGAGACTCGCGGCGTAATTGCCACCCACCTTCCAGCGACCGGTTCCCTTCGGAGCCACACGGTCATATTCACGCATTATACAGATGTTCGTTGGACGGAAACCGCCTTTGAAATACGGACCCACCGGACTCACCAATATCAGAAACAGATACTCAGTCGACGTGCGCACACCTACACTCGCGCTCATTCCTATCTCGAGCGGACGGATGTACAGCGACGCGCCACTACCGTAAGGGGGCACGAAGCGGGCATTGAGTTTCACCACCTTCTCCACCATCTCGCAGAAAAGGTCCTCAGGCACAGGCTGCATCTTCAGTCCGAGAGCCGACTCACGTATGCGCTTGGCATTCTCGCGCATTCTGAACACCCGGATTTTGCCATCCTTTCCACGGAATGCCTTCAATCCCTCAAAGATCTCCTGACCGTAATGCAATGCCGTGGCGGCGATATGCATATTCACCGTCTCCGAGGTCGACACCTCTACGTCGCCCCACTTGCCATCCCTATACGAACAGCGCACATTATAATCCGTACGCACATAGCCAAACGGCAGATTTGCCCAATCCAAATTCAATTCCTCTGTCATATCTTGAATATTTGATTACAATTTTGAACTCATTTAAACTTTTTATTTATTCACATTTTTGAAGATTTTCCGAGGTGATTTTTTCAATATGAAAAGGGTGCGTAGCGGACTACGTGACCGATGAGATTGAAGAAAACGACCGAAAAAGACCAAAAAGGTGAACAAAAGAAAGTCCTGCAGTTCTGTTATGTTTACATTCGGTAAAAAGTTTTAATGAGTTCTTTTAGTTGCTGCAAATGTAACAATTCTTTCAATATCCGAGTTTATTAATGCACAAAAATCACCCATTGGTGCACACACGCTTTATTAAAAAGGGTCAAATCATTGCATATTACACCCAAACTATTGTATCTTTGCACGAAAATAAGACCATCCTGTCACAAATTGAGGCACTCTCAACTATATATAATAATACTATTTGCGGCACTTATGGCTCTCGGAGCGGCCGCATCACGTCACAAGACATCGGATGCATCCATTACGGACGCACCCGTTGCCACACTTGTGACACCCGACTCCACCCGACCCGTCGCACTCACCGACAGCTCACGTTCCGCACGCCGCAACAGGATTGCCGAACGGCGCAGACGCATAAGCGCCATGCGCGACACCATACCGGCACCCGCCGACAGCACTACCGTAGCCTACCGCCAAGACTCCATCCCCGCCGCAGCGCCGCTCGACTCCGCCACCACAGCCCGACTTGAAAGGCACCGCATCAACGAGGACACCATTACCATCGAGCAGCCCAAAGGCAGACGCATATCACGCGTCAAGTCCGACCTCGACAACACCGTCGACATCTACGCACGCGACTCCATGGTGCTGATCGGGCAGAACAACGCATACCTCTACGGCGAAAGCAAAGTCACTTACGGCGACATACAGCTCGACGCCGCACGCATACAGATGAACATGGACTCCAGCACCGTCTACGCCGTTGGTGTCCCCGACAGCGTCGGAGAAGTCATCGGCTCACCCGTATTCGACGACAACGGTACCAAATACGAATCCAAGACTATGCGCTACAACTTCAAGAGCGAGAAAGGATTCATCACCGACGTCATCACCGAGCAGGGCGAAGGCTACCTCACAGGCGGCATATCCAAGAAGATTGATGACAACACCTTCTATCTCCAGAACGGACGCTACACCACCTGCGACAATCACGAGCACCCGCACTTCTACATGCAGCTCACCAAAGCCAAGGTCCGTCCCAAAAAAGACATCGTCACCGGACCCGCCTACATGGTACTCGCCGGACTCCCCCTCCCCTTGGCTGTACCCTTCGGCTACTTCCCGTTCTCCGAAAAATACTCCAGCGGTATCATATTCCCCACATTCGGCGATGACTACAACCGCGGCTTCTACCTCAGCAACGGAGGATATTACTTCGCCATCAACGACAATATCGACCTCGCACTCACAGGCGAGATATACACCAAAGGCTCATGGGGACTGCAAGCCCGTTCGGCATACGTCAAACGCTACAAATACTCCGGCAACTTCAACATAAGCTACCTCCGCACCGTACTCGGCGACAAAGGTCTGCCCGACTACTCCAAGCAGACCAACTTCCAGATTCTCTGGAGCCACTCACAGGACGCCAAAGCCAATCCCATTTTCAACTTCTCGGCATCCGTCAACTTCACCACATCCGGATACTCACGCAACGACCTCAACAGCTACTACTCCAACTCATTCACCGAGAACACCAAGAGTAGTACAGTCAACTTCACATACCGTCCGCCCGGCTCCAAATGGTCATTCTCCGGTACGGCAAGCGTCGCACAGCGAAGCCAGGACTCCACACTCGCGGTTTCGTTCCCCAACGTCACCATATCCATGTCGCAAGTCTACCCCTTCAAGCGCAAACGCTCCGTAGGCGGCGAGCGGTGGTACGAAAAAATCAAGCTATCATACTCCGGACAGTTCAACAACTCACTTACCGCAAAGCAAGACGAATTCTTCCAGAAAAGTCTCATCAAGGACTGGCGAAACGGCATGCGTCACAGCATACCCATATCAGCCACATTCAACATCCTCAAGTACTTCAACGTCACCCCGAGCGTGAGCCTTACCGACCGCATGTACACCACCAAAGTACGTCGTAAGTGGGACCCCAACGCCGCAGTCGAGATATGCGACACCAGCTACAACTTCTACAACGTCTGGGACTTCAACGCATCCGTATCGCTCGACACCAAGATATACGGCTTCTTCCAGCCGCTGCCATTCCTCGGCAATAAAGTCAAGATGATTCGCCACGTGCTCACTCCCACCGTCAGCTTCAGCGGATCACCCGACTTCAGCTCACCATTCTTCGGCTACTACGGCGAGTACGAGTACCCCGGCGTAAACGGAGAGATGATGAAACGCAAATACTCCATGTTCCCCAACAGCCTCTTCGGAGTACCCGGACAAGGCAAGACAGGCATGGTCAACTTCTCACTCGCCAATAACCTCGAGATGAAAGTGCGCACCGACGATGACAGCATCGGCGAGAAAAAGATTTCCCTCATCGAGAACTTCACCGTATCGCAAAGCTACAACTTTGCCGCCGACTCACTCAACTGGAGCAACATCAACACCTCCCTCATGCTCCGTCTCGTCAAGAACTTCAACCTCAACCTCTCAGCCGTCTGGGACGTCTACACCTACCAGCTCAACGCTGCCGGCAATCCCGTTCGCGTCAACATCCCCCGTTGGAAAGCCGGCAAAGGACTTGCCCGTCTCTCCAGCACCGGCACATCATTCTCTTACACTTTCAACAACAACACATTCAAACGTAAGAAAAAGGACGAAGGCAACAAAAACAATCCCGACCCCGACAATCCTCGTGGACCGCGGCGGGGCGGACGGCTCGACGACAACAACTCCCTCGACGGCGACAACCCCGGCGACAGCTCCGACGACATGGAGTTCAACCCCGACGGATACATGAAATGGGAAGTACCATGGAGCCTTACCCTCAACTACTCCGTGGGATACAGCTACGGCGCATTCAACAAAAAGAAGATGGAATACGACGGCAAGATTACACAGAATCTCAGCATGTCGGGCAATATCCGTCCCACCAAAAACTGGAACTTCAGCTTCACCGCAAGCTACAACTTCGACACCCACAAGCTCGCCTACATGAACTGCAATGTGTCCCGCGACCTCCACTGCTTCACCATGACGGCAAGCTTCGTACCCGTAGGTCCGTACAAATCCTACAACTTCCACATATCAGTGAACTCCTCACTGCTATCCGACCTCAAATACGACAAACGCTCATCCTATTCCAACGGCGTTTCCTGGTATTAAAAAAATTAACAAAAAAACACCAAAATTCAAAACCAAGGAGTTTTGCGCAGCGTTGTAATTGCGTAAAAATTCTGTTTCATTTGTGAGAAGAGGAGTAGTAAATATAGTAAAGAAGGTCGTGCTATGGACCTTTCTGTCGATTGTGATACTGGTATTAGCAATACCGGCATTGCTTTATATACCGGCAGTTCAGGAGTTTGCCAAGGACTACGCCATAAAGGAGGTACGCAAGTCCACCGGCATGGACATCGCGCTCAATCGCCTGAGCCTGAAGTTCCCGCTCAATCTCCAACTCGACGGACTTACCGTAATCGAAGCCACAGGCGACACCATGGTCACAGCCCGTTCGGCAGACATCGACGTTGCTCTCACCCCGTTGTTGCGTGGTAAGATCAAGGTGCGTGGAGCGCAGCTCGACCACGCCACATACCGGCTCGGCACACCCGACTCCGCCATGTTCCTTACCGCACGCATCGACCGCTTCAACCTCGACGGCACCGACCTCAACTTCGCATTCAGCCGCATCGACATCGGCAGAGCCATCCTCGACGGCGGCGACATCACCCTCATCCTCAAGGAAACCACCACCGTCACGCCGCCCGACACCACGGCATCCGCCCCCATCGCCATCAAAGCATCCGACATACAGCTGCGCAACCTCCGCTTCCGCATGTCCATGCTCCCCGTCATCGACTCCCTCGGCACATTCATCCGCTCGGCACGGCTCATCGACGGCACTGTCGACACCGGAAGCAAACGCATCGGTGTCAACACCCTCGCCATCGACTCGGCAGCCGTCACATACCTCACTCCCGATGCGGCATACCTCGCATCTCATCCCGCCGACACCACCGCCATCTCCGACACCATCACCGCGACACCCGCTTCCGCACCATGGGTCATCACAGCCGCCCACCTCTCTCTCACAAGCCCTGGTGCGCTCTACGCCATGCGCGGTGCCCGACCCCTCAAGGGCTTCGACCCCTCATACATTCAGGCTTCAGGCATAACGCTCGAGATTGACTCATTCTACAATCGCGGCACCGACATACGCGTCCCCATCCGCCGGTTCGACGCCACCGAACGCTGCGGCATTGTGCTCAATGCATCAGGCACATTCAGCATGGATTCTTCGGCAATGTACGCCCGCGACTTCAATCTGTCAACCCTGTTCTCACGGCTGTCGCTCGACGCCACCATGGGCATAGGAAATCTCGCCACCGACCCCACCCTGCCGCTACGGCTCAAGACCGACGGCATCATCTCCCTCACCGACGTCGACATGTTCATACCCTCGGCATCCGTCTACACCCGCGACATACCCAAATCTGCCGGCATGATACTCAGTGCCGACATCCACGGCACATCCGGCGACCTCGACATCGCGCGGCTGTCACTGCAACTGCCGCGGCACTTGCACATCGAAGCCAAAGGTAGCATCCGTAATCCCATGGACTTCAACCGCATGGACGGACGGCTCGACATCGACGGCTCGCTGCAGAACGTCAACTTCGTCAAGCCCACCCTGCTCGACGTCAAGATGGCGCGTAACGTCAATATCCCGCCTACCTCCATAAAAGGTACTGTCATATACCGTCCGGGCAATATCGACGGTGACATCACCATGCGCACCGGACAGGGACGCATGGCACTCGACGCCCGGTGGAACTCCCGCGCTCAAGGCTACGATGCCGCGCTCAGTCTCAGCGACTTCCCTGTAGCATCTTTCATGCCCTCGCTCGGCATTGGCGATATCACGATGGACGCGAAAGTCCAAGGTCAAGGCTACAACCCCGAAAACCGCCGCACACACATGACTGCCGACATCCATCTGGGCAGCGTCATGCTCAACAAGCAGCAGTTCAAGGACATCTCCCTCCAGGCAACTCTCGACACCTGCCGTGTCGACGGTACCCTCTCGTCACACAATCCGGGGGCATACCTCGATGCCGGGTTCTCGGCGCTCCTGCTCCCCGAAGGTTACCGGTGGGACTTTTCGGGCGACATTCACCAGCTCGACATCGCTCTGCTCATGCCCGACACCCATGCACCCATGCACGGGTCTCTGGGGCTGTACTCCAATGGTTTCTACAACCCGCGCACCGGCGAAATCGATGCCGCGCTCGACATCGACCGGCTTGATTGGACCATGCCCGACGCCACTCTGCAGGCTCCCTCTATCGACCTCACGCTTGCGTCCGACGACTCCATCACACACGCCACGCTTGCATCCGGTGACCTCACCGCCGATTTCACCGCACTCTGTTCGCTCGATTCGGTTATCTCACGGCTGTCACGCACATCCATTATCCTCAACCGCCAGATTGCCGACAAGAGCGCCGACATTCGCCAACTGCAGGCATCGCTGCCGCAACTCGCCCTGTCGCTCCGTGCCGGTAGCAAGAACGTGGCTGCAAGCTACCTCGCCGCCACTTCAGGCATCACCTTCCGCAATGCATCTCTCTCGCTGCACAACGATTCTCTCATCGCGCTCCAATCCGCTGTCTCCGGACTCGCCACCGGCTCCATGAAGCTCGACGAGATTACCTTCGACGCCAATCAGCACGGACGTTTCCTCGTCTACAAAGTCGCTGTCGACAACAAGCCCGGCACCATGGACAATTTCGCCCATGTCAACCTCTCGGGATACCTCGCCGACGATAAGGTGTCGGCAATGCTCCGGCAGTCCAACATCAAGGGCGACCAAGGATTCCACATCGGTGTCAACGCGGCAATATCCGACTCCACGCTCAATGTCAAGTTCGTACCCTACAAGCCCACTATTGCATATAAAAACTGGACCATCAATCCCGACAATAATGTGGCGTTCAACTACCGCACAAAGCACCTCGATGCCAACCTCAAGTTAATGTCCGACAGCAGCTCGCTGCACCTCTACACCCTCCACAACCCCGACTCCACATTCCACGGACAGGAGGATGTCATACTTCAATTGGCAAACATCAAACTCTCCGAATGGCTCTCCATATCACCCTTCGCGCCACCCGTCAAGGGCGTGGTCGATGCCGACCTGCGCTTCCGTTGGGACAAGGACGAGATTACAGGCAACGGTTCTGTCGACCTCGACAATCTCTACTACGGACGCGACCGCGTAGGGTCGTTCACCCTCAATCTCGACGTGGCAAACGAAAACCGTTCCAAGGCGCTCCATGCCAATGTCTCGCTTCTGGTCGACAGCGTGGAGGTCATCACCGCCACAGGTGCGCTCAACGACTCCACCGCGCGCAATCCCTTCCTGCTCGACTTCAACATGATTCACTTCCCGTTGCGCGTCGTCAATCCATTCCTACCCAAGGACATGGCACAGCTGAGCGGTATGCTCAACGGCCGCATGGATATTACGGGCAACATAGCCAACCCCATCTTCAACGGCTACCTCGACTTCGACTCCACAGCCGTCAAGCTCGGCATGACCGGAGCATCCTACAGGTTCTCTGAAGAGAAAATACCCGTCGACAGCAACATCGTACGCTTCAACGATTTCACCATATCCGGTCTGAACCGCAACGACCTGCACGTCAACGGCACTGTCGACGCACGGCACCTCACCGACATTCGTCTCGACCTCGGTATGAAAGCTTCCGACATGCAGATTGTCAACTCATCGCGTGCCCGTGGTGGCGCATCCGTCTACGGTAAGGCTTTCATTGACCTCGACGCCACAGTGCGCGGCAACATGCAGCTGCTACGGGTCAACGCCGACCTCAACCTCCTCGGCGGCACCAATGTCACATACGTCATGACCGATGCCGAGCAGAAGCTCGCACCGCAGACTAACGGCGACATGGTACGCTTCGTCCAGTTTTCCGACACCACTCAGGTAGCCGACGCCGATTCCATAGCCGCACCATCGTTCGCCATGATTCTCGATGCCGACCTCACCATCTCCGAAGGTTCCACCATCAACGTCGACCTCTCCACCGACGGCAAGAATAAGGTGTCTGTAGCCGGCAGCGGCAACTTCTCCTACAATCTCACTCCTATGAACGGCACCGGTCGCATCACCGGTCGCTACACCATCAACAGCGGATTCATCCGCTACACTCCGCAGATTTCCACCGGCGGCATATCCATGTCCATCATGTCCGAAAAGAACTTCAAGTTCATCGACGGAAGCTACATAGCCTTCAACGGCGACCTGCTCAATCCCACTCTCAATGTCAAGGCTGTCGAGCGGCTCAAGGCAAACGTCACGCAAAGCGGACAGAACTCACGTCTCGTCAACTTCGACATTTCTCTTGCCGTTACCAACACGCTCGAGAACATGAACGTGGCATTCGACCTCTCCACCGACGACGATATCACCATACAGAACGAGCTGCAATCCATGAGCCCCGAGCAACGCGCCAACCAGGCTATGAACATGCTCCTCTACAACCAGTACACCGGTCCCGGCACTAAAGCCAACGCCAACCTCTCGGGCAACCCGCTGTATTCATTCCTCGCTTCGCAGATCAACTCCTGGGCGGCAAACAACATCCGTGGCGTCGACATCTCTTTCGGCATCGACCAGTACGACACCACCACCGATGGTGCCAAATCCACCACCACAAGCTACAGCTACCGTGTGTCCAAGACTCTGTTCAACGACCGCTTCAAGATTGTCGTGGGTGGCAACTACTCCACCGATGCCGACGCCGACGAGAATTTCTCGCAGAACCTCATCAACGACATCTCGTTCGAATACATGCTCAACCGCAGCGGCTCCATGTACGTCCGCCTGTTCCGCCACGTCGGATTCGAAAGCATACTCGAGGGTGAGATTACTCAGACAGGCGTAGGTTTCGTCCTAAAACGCAAGATCAATTCTCTACGCGACATATTCCGCCGCTCGAAACGCACTAAAGTTCCACAACCGGTACAACCCGCCAACACTGCTGCCGATGAAAACGTCAATTCCAAATAACACCCGCCCGCTACTCCTGTGCGCCGTTATGGCTCTCGCCATCATCCTCTCGGGGTGCTCCACCACTAAGAGACTCGGACCCGACGACATTCTGTACACCGGCGTCAAGAAAATAGACATAGCCACACCCGACAAGCAACAGCAACCCGCGCCCGGACTTGCCGAAGATGTCAAGGCCGCTGTCAACGTCAAGCCCAACAACGCCTTGATATCACCCTACGTCCGCTGGCCGTTCCCGCTCGGTTTGTGGGTCTACAACAATTGGTCCAACCCTCCCTCCGGACTGCGGCACTGGCTCTACGAGAAACTCGTGGCAGAACCCGTGCTCATCAGCGACGTGCGTCCCGAGGTGCGCGTCAAGATGATCGACGAGATTCTCGACAACAACGGATACTTCCGTGGCAACGCCTCCTACGAGCTCATTCAGGGTAAGAACAAGAAAAAGGCGCGCATACTCTACCACGTCAACACCGGTCCCGAATATCTCATTGACTCCATACAGCTCCTCCCCGATACTTGCCACCTCTACCATATCATCGACTCGGTGGCATCGCGCAATCCATATCTCCAACCCGGCAACCGCTACTGCACCGATTCGCTCAGTGCCGTGAGGGTACGTATTGCCAACGCCGTGCGCAATCGCGGTTACTACTTCTTCAAACCCGACTACATCGAATACCTCGCCGACAGCACCATCACTCCGGGTGCCATAGCCATGCGCATGACCATTGCCCGTAACGTACCCGCCCCCGCGCTCTACCGTTACCGCACAGGCTCCATACTCACACGCGTCCACCGCAATCAGGGCGGAGGTACCCCCGACACCATACCTACACGCCGCGGCACCATCGTGCAGATGAAACCCTCACGCCTGCGCGAGAACCTCCTCCCGTCATGTATCACCTTCCGCAAGGGACGCACATTCTCCGTCCGCGACATGAACCGCACCCAGACCTACCTTTCACGTCTTGGCATATTCAGTGGCATCGACATCAACGTCGTACCCGACTCCACCCAATCCCACACACTCAATGTCGAGATTGACTGTACACTCGACGCCCCGTGGGAAGCCGCCATCGAAGTCAACGCCACCTCCAAATCCAATAGCTACATTGGTCCCGGCGTCGACCTCCGTCTCACCAACCACAACACATTCGGTGGTGGCGAGCAGCTGAGCATCGACCTCGTAGGCACATACGAATGGCAGACAGGCCACGACCGGAGCTCCGTATTCAACTCCTATGAGATAGGACTCACATCATCTCTGTCATTCCCCAGATTGCTCGCCCCGCGCTTCATTCCGCGTACACGGCGCGAGCTCAACTGGACCCGCATCACCCTCGGTGCCGACCTCCTCAACCGGCCCCACTATTTCAACATGGCTCAGTTCAACGCCTCTCTCACCTACGATTGGCGCGCCACCCGACACGTCACCAACTCTCTCACTCTCTTCAAGATTACCTACACTAAACTCATGCGCACCACAGCCGAGTTCGACTCCATAATGGACGCCAACCAGGCAATAGCGCAAAGTTTCCGCAGCCAGTTCATTCCGCAGATGTCATTCAGCTACGTCTATGACCGCGCCTTCGACCGCAACAACTCCCTCAACTGGCAATTCACCGTACAGGAAGCCGGCAACATTTTCTGGTCCATCTGGCGGCTATGCGGCAAGAAAGGCGAAAAGGAACTCTTCCACACCCCATTCTCGCAATTCGTCAAAGGCTCCACCCAGCTCGTCTACAACCGACGCCTGTGGGGCGACAACTGGCTCGTCAGCCGCGTGGCTGTCGGTGCCGCACACGCCTACGGCAACTCCGCTCAGGTCCCATACAGCGAACAGTTCTACGTCGGCGGAGCCAACTCCGTCCGGGCATTCACCGTACGCAGCATCGGTCCCGGCAGCTACCGCGTGCCGCAAAAACAAGTCAACGGATACTTCGACCAGACAGGTACATTCAAATTCGAATTCAACGTCGAATACCGCTTCCCCATATTCGGTCCGTTACACGGAGCGCTGTTCCTCGACTCAGGCAACGTATGGCTCCTGCGTGACGACCCCGACCGACCAGGAGGACAGCTCAAGGCATCATCATTCCTGCGCGACCTTGCACTCGGCACAGGCGTTGGTCTACGCGTCGACATCGGCATGCTCGTAGTTCGTGGCGACCTCGGCATAGGCATCCACGCTCCATACGACACCGGCAAGCGCGGCTACTACAACATGACCAAATTCAAAGACTCCCTCGCCTTCCACCTCGCCATCGGCTACCCCTTCTAACCCCACCCCCACAAATCCCCCCACCA